>Ga0256405_10003360_pt1 | contig 33158 bp, 24 predicted proteins | sample RumenRJG_02DNA_FD_189096 | JGI IMG/M metagenome (GOLD analysis project Ga0256405, IMG submission 189096) | Bovine rumen microbial communities from Lethbridge, Alberta, Canada - RJG_02 | ecosystem: Host-associated > Mammals > Digestive system > Stomach > Rumen | place: Canada: Alberta...
GCTTTCGAAAGAATCATAGATGAATTAAATAAATAATATGAACATGAGCAAGAAATACGGAAAAGTACGAAATCCACTTGATGGGAATATTTTTAGTGAAGAAATAAGGGAACAGACTCTTCGCAATAATAATCCTCCAAAAGAGAATACTCCAAACGAGAAAAAAGTTGAAAACAAAACCACAGATTGGCAGCGGTTTTCTGTTATTTGTGACAAAAAACTCATTGTCAAATTGCACCTCATAGCTAAGAAGGAACATTTCACCATTCGGGAGGTCCTAGAATATTGGATGCGAACAGGTATCAATAAGTATGAGAATGAATACGGTGAAATTAATGAGGATAGTCACATTAGAGTGATTACTGATGTATTCAAGTGAGGATATCTAAATTCATGTATATTATGTATCTACAATTATGCACAGATGTATACATCTTAAATCATTCACCACCATGCACTCGAATATTAAATTATTTTTCTTTACAATTTTAAAGACGATAAAGAATGTTTTTATTTATAAAAACCAACAGATGAAGCCACAAATGAATACGCAGAATTTTAAGCACGCTGAAGACAGCTTTTCACAGTCCTCCAACCAGCCACCGAAGATGACTGTCTCGACGGACTATGACCTGTGGAACATGCTGTTCAAGGACAGCAGCTCACAAGGCTCACATAAACTGTCAAAGGCCGAAGCATACTTCGACCTGGTAAGACGTCATCGTCTGGCAATGTTAACAAAGAATGACTGCTATCTGGGCGGTGGCATCCTTGACCTTGCTAAAGCATGGCGGTGGGATCGTGGCACCGTGAAGAAATTCATCGACTCGCTATGTGCCATAGGAGCCGCGACCATCGAGAAGGTCGGGAACAAGACCGTTATATCTATCACAAACGTCACTTATCTTCCCCAAGATGATTCAGACGCGTAACGTAACACCCTTCCGGTGCCGTCTCACAGCGACTACACCTTCCTGGTGGCCTCCTACGAGGCGAAGCCTCTCAGAGACGCTACAGCGTCCTTTCCGGACGTCCCACGGACGTTTTTCGAAACGCCCCATAGTGCGCTTGCGCACCCTGGTTGTTTCACAACCGTAAAGCCTAATATACGTTTTTCGTTCCGAACAAACGTAACGCCCCTTTCCTACGGGGAGCAAGCTCAGGGGCTTATTAGGCTCAGGGTTACACCCCAAGAACCAGACGTTGAACAATAAAAAAATCAAAAACATGGCAAAGCAAGTATTTGATCTTCACGCAGGAAAAGGCATGTCAGCCGGGCAGAGTACGGAGCATCTCCGTAACTATAAAGTTGTTGACCCCGATTACAAAAAATATGGGTACTATGACCCGACCAGGGTGAACCTGAATTTCGAAGTTGGACGCGGTGGGGTTATCAAGCCCGTCAACAAGCAGTATTCCATTGTTCAACGTTTTAAGGATAATCTTCGCAATAGAGGAATAGAAGACCCTAATGAAATCAAACGGAAAAAGGGGCTTGAACCGAACCGAAACACGGTGGCGAATATTATTCTCGGAGGCTCACGCGACCAGATGCACAAACTCGCATTCGGTGACCAGCAGATTGACCTTGCCAAAGGTGCCGACAACAGACATGTCATCAGACACCCTGAAATAGAAAAATGGGCGCAGGATATGTACAATTACATCGCCAGACGTTTCGGCGAAGAAAACATCATAGCTTTCATCGTACATCTGGATGAGAAAAATCCTCACATTCACTGCACACTCGTACCTGTCAATGAAAAGAATAAAATATCTTTCAGAGATGTTTTTGGAGATAGTAAAAAAGCAAAGGATGTTTTCAAGAGACTTCATGATGAAGTAGCAGAAATCAATAAGCAATACGGCCTCGAGAGAGGAACGGATATCAACACCACGGGAGCTAAGCACAGGACATCTGAGGAGTACTGGCAATGGCTCAAAGACAGGTGCAGTGAGATGGAGAATAACCTACAGGGAAAGAAGAAAGAACTGGACTTCCTCGACAAGGAGTATCGACGGACGGATATCAAGGTAAAAGGTCTGTCGAAAATGCTGGAGAATATGAAGGTGAGCAGGAACGACATCCAGGAGGAAATCAGACAGCTTGAAGAGGATGTCAAAGAGGGTCGCTCCAACAGTGATGATATCCGTCAGCAGATACAGCAGTTCAATAAGGAGCTGGAGGATGTCGATAAGAAGATGAAGGACAAGAAAGAGAAGCTTGACCAGGCCAGCCAACAGCTGGAAATAATCCTCGACCAGAAAGCGGATGCCCAACATAAATATGATGACCTGCGACGTGCCATCAACAGGGAACAACAGACACTCAATGAAATGAGCGGCACGAGAATCATTGAAGAGTCTCAGGCACAAGGGTGGCGAGAGTTTGCAACTGACATTCAACAGCGCTTTGATAATCTTAGCGACTACCGTAGTTCATTGTCCGACGAAAAGAAAGAAATATATGACAAAATTTATAATGAAATATTTGACTGCTCCATTATCGAGGATGCAGCTCAGCGTGGAGCAGAAATCATTGCCGTGACAGCGGCACTCTATATGGATTCGATAGAGCAGGCAATATACTTCGCCCAGTCAAGAGGAGGCGGTGGAAGCATTCCTGAAAATGGATGGGGTAGACGGCCTGACGAGGATGATGAGTCATTCCGGGGACGATGCTTCCACATGGCCAGAATGATGATGCGACCACAACGACAAAGAAAAAATCAGATGCATCGATAAAAGCCCACCTCGTTTCTACAAATTCGCTTATGCCATTACAAGAGCGAATTCATCATCTGACGATATAATTTTATTGCATCCTGCATTATGTCATAATGGTCAAATGCGAGATGTGGCAAATCAAACAATGGCCACCATTCTGCTTTGGCTGCATCATCCTGACCAATGACAGCAATAGGCTCATCGATGATTGCCAAGTATGCCACAGTCACAGTCCTTCCTCTTGGGTCACGGTCAACCTTAGAGTACGTTCCAATCTGGTGAATGTCCGACAATCGCAGTCCTGTCTCTTCCTCCAGTTCCCTGATAGCACACTGTTCCGTAGTCTCATCCATATTCATGAAACCGCCGGGGAATGCCCACGCACCTTTGAATGGGTCGAAACCACGCTGGATAAGCAGCACCTTTGGCTCTGCCTCCCTTGTTATTACGATACAGTCAGCCGTAACAGCCGGTCTTGGATATCTGTATGTGTATTCCATAATCGATAAATCACAATTCCTTAAAGGCCTCCAGCAGCATCTTCATGCCCTCTGTGGCTGTAGTTTTGAAATGAGTGAAGCCTAAATGCGTGCATTGCTCCATCTCTCCTGGGTCAATCACGAACTTAGGCACTTCATGGTGGGCATAGTTGATGAACCCTGCTGCCGGATAGACCTTCAGCGAAGTGCCTATGACCACGAAGATGTCAGCCTTGCTTACAATATCAACAGCTACATTCATGCTATCGATATACTCGCCAAACATCACGATATAAGGTCGTAGTTGTGAACCATCCTCTGCCTTATCCCCCACTCTAATGGGTGTTGTCAGCGGATATTCCTTCACGCATGTCGTGCGGTTATCCATCGAGCAGACCTTGCTCAGTTCCCCATGCAGGTGGATGACCCGTGTCGAGCCTGCCCGTTCATGCAGATTATCCACATTCTGCGTGATAACCGTCACCTCATGCTCTTTCTCCAGCTCTGCAATCATGCGGTGAGCATCGTTTGGCTCCACCTCGGCCAGCGTTTTCCGCCTCCAATTATAGAAGTCAAGGCACTTCTGCGTCTCATTATAGAGCGCATCCGTACTGGCCAGGTGAACCCACTCCTCGTTAGTCCACATGCCATCCTTACCACGGAATATACTCAATCCGCTTTCGGCACTAACGCCCGCACCTGTCAGAAATACTATATGTTGTCGAGTCATATCTTATAATTGTTTATCAATCTTCAGGCATCATATCTATAGCTGCTCCCTCATCACCATAGCCAGCAACAAGAAAGCTATCCTTGATATATCGTCTGCAGAACTGAAGCACAACCCTTTTCATGTCAGATGGAAGGTAATGCATTATTTCCAGCTGCATTTCCTTGGGTATTCCCCATATGGCTTCAGCTATGCTACCTACTATTGCTCCGAGCGTGTCAGCATCTGCTCCCAAGCTAACAGCTTTGCGAACCGCATCTTCGATAGAAGTGCTATTCCCTATAATCCATAGAGCAACAGGAACCGTTCCTTGACATGTCTCATCAAAACGATTAATCACATCCTCCTTTTTAATATTGATGTCATATCCCGCATATTTAGCACATGATTCAACCAGTTTTTTCACATGCTCTTGCGTGAAATTGGGATGATAGCAAGGCAGCTCAATACCATATTGAATAGCCAAAGCAACAGTCTGCGCACCCTTTATTCCTTCTGGGTGATTATGTGAGCATGCCGCAGTCTCTTCTGCCATCTTCAAAAGATATTTGAATTCCAAATCATTGGCTGCCCATGCCACTGGACTTACTCTCATTGCAGATCCATTGCCAAAAGAGTTGTAAGGTTGGGGCTTATCACTGCGAACCCACTGGGCAAACCTACCACCATAGCCTCCCATCGGATGTGGATAAAGTCGGCACCAATCATGGATGCTCTCGCCAAAATCTTTACCTTTCAAAAGTGCATCAGCGACAGCCACCGTACAAATAGTATCGTCTGTAAAGCCGTTCTCGCTCGACAACCACTCAAAATCGTAGTCATTCGTCGGATTGAACTCCCAACGACTGCCTACTATATCACCAATTATTGCTCCTAACATATCTTACCAATTTGGAGGCAATACAATATTCTCTACATCATGAGCCTTCTCGAACAGTGGAGAGATTTCATCATCTGTGAATCCGGCGATGCCACAGCCGATGCGGGTAACAAGGAAGGTCAGATCAGAATGTTCCTTGGCAAACTCGATAAACTCATCCACATACGGACGGATGGTCTCTACGCCTCCCTGCATTGTGGGGATGCCATAGCTCTGGCCTTGCAGCCCTACGCCCTGGCCCATAATAGCCCCAAACTTGCGGTAGGCGATGTAGGCCGCCCCGCCGCCGTGCATACCTTTTAGGTTGCTTCCGAACACAAAGATCTCGTTAGGCTGCAACTCTGTAATAAACTCTGGTGTAGTTCTCTTCTGTTCCATATCTGGTGCTTCTGTTTTGCTCATTCTCATATCCTCGTAAGCCATCGGTGCATGCATGCCCATAGGAGTTTCCTCCATCATAGCTTCGCTCATGACGATAGCACGCTCGTCCATCACCTCCGGCATATCCAAGTCCATATCGAAGTTCTTGCGGAAGTACGGCACGATAATCTCGTCCTTTAGTTTGTTGTAGCGTTGCGACACTGCCGAAGGAGTGATACCACATTCCGCTGCAACCTCCTTCCCCTTAAATCCACGAATCAGCATCATCGTGATAATCAGTCTGTCCCATCTATCGAGAGGCGCATGATCGCAGATGTCCTCCACGATGCGGTTGAACTGCAGGCGCAGGTTGTCGCCCTTCATGTCGAACGACTGCAGATAGTCCTCGAAGGTGATGCTGCCGTACTCCCTATGATACCATTTCAGTGCATCGAGCACCACATAGCGGAACCCACCAATCAGCCACGTCTTCAGACTGACCTCCGGCGAGTGATCCTCCAAAGGCTTCCAGTTGTGCTCCATCAGGTAGATGGCATACTGGTGAGCCAGCGACATGAAGTCCAGGTTCTGCTTTCCGCTCAACTGATACCGCTGGTCGAAAAGCCGATAACCCGCCTCACAATACCCGTAGAAGTACTCACGGATAATGTCGCTGTCTCCCTCACGGAAGCCCTCTATAATCTCGTCGTCTGACAGTCGTTGATAATACATGGGCATAAATTTTTCTGCAAATATACGAATTTTTTGCAGCATTAGCTTAATTTTTTCCGAAAACCATCTTCAAATAGATAAAAGACGTCTTAAAATGAAGTTTCACCATTTAAAAAGTTACGATTATGAAAAAGAATGATCCCATGTCCAAGCAGCAGAACAAGAACGATGTTAAGCGTGTCCACAACCTGATTATCGTCGATGAGAGCGGTTCGATGTATGTCATCCGCAAGCAGGCCTTCGTTGGCATGAACGAGGCCTTGCAGACCGTTCGCCAGATGCAGAAGAAGTACCCCGACCAGGAGCAGCGCATCACCCTCCTCACCTTCGACAGCGGGCACACAACCTGGCACTACGACAACGCCCCTGCCTCAAGCACCAAGAATCTCGACTGGAAAGCATACAATCCCGGTGGTGGCACTCCCCTCTACGATGCCATCGGTAAGGGTATCGCCAAGGTCAACGCTCAGGTAGAAGATGGCGACCACGTACTTGTCACCATCATCACCGACGGCGAGGAGAACAGCTCTGAGGAGTGGACGCTGAAGATGGTTCGCACGATGATTGAGAAGCTGAAGAAGCAGAACTGGACCTTTACACTCATCGGCACCGACAACCTTGACGTCGAGACGATGGCCCACTCTTTCGCCATTGAGGAACACATGGAGTTTCAGCAGGACGAGGAAGGTACCAAGGCCATGTTTGCCCGCGAACGCCGCAGCCGCGAACGCTACAACTGCTGCGTCGCCGAAGCCGCCCCAATGCCTACTGGAAAATTCTTCGAAGAGGATTAAACGACCTGTTTCTGTCCAAGTTTGTCCACGTTTTAGTATTTTATACCATTGCAGTGGACTTTTTTGTACCTTTGCATAAACATTTCATTATACAAATTCAAATGCGTATGAAAAAGATTTCTTTGCTTTCAATTGTTGCCGCTTGCATGCTTCTTTGCTCATGCGGTGCTTTCAAGAATTACGTTGCCAGTTATTCTGTAGGTTTAACTGCAGTTGAGAGTCCTGCAGATGCTAAACAGCAGTTTGGTGAGACCAAGGTCGTTACATTTGATGAAGGCGGTATCAACAAATATCGCTATGAGGATGACTACATTGATATTGTGTGGTATGTGGGATCAAAGCAGTTCAATTTCACTTTAAAGAACAAATCAGGACACACTCTCAAAATCAATTGGGACGATGTTAGCTATGTAGATGTAAAAGGTCAGGTAGGACGTGTTATGCACGCTGGCGTAAAGTATACTGAGCGCAATAGTTCGCAGCCGGCTACAACAGTCCCCAAAAATGCCAGTATCTCAGACCTCCTACTCCCAACCGAAAACGTATATTATGTTTCAGGGCAATATGGAGGCTGGCGCGAAAGTTATCTTGTTCCATGTGTGTTTAAAACACCTGAAGCATTTAATGCCGAAGCTCCTTCTCTTGTAGGTAAGACTATGACTATAATGATGCCAATAATGATTGAGAATGTTCAGAATGATTATACTTTCACATTCAATATCGACAAGCTTTTAAATACTCCTAAGTAAGACTTTGACATGATTCGTTCGTTTTATAAAACCGCACCATCTTCTCAGATAGTGCGGTTAAATTTTGGGATAGATTTGTATCTAAATTCTACGAGGTCCAAAGTCGGCAAAACTGAATTTGGAACGCCCCCCGGGAAGAAGATATACGCCTATATCCGTCAAGTCTCACGACTTTATTTTATTCAACCATATATATCTTTGCATCAATCTTTACCCAAATATCGTTCACAAATTCCACACCTTCAACTCTACAGAAGAAGGCCTTTCCGGCATCCATCAATCGAGAAATAATCAGATTCAGCTCCCTTGGAACCCATCCTATCCGTATTCTCTCAAAGTAAATGCCTATGGCATGCTCATCGTGCTTGTTCTTGGGATGACGCTGCATTCGCAGCACAAGTCCTTTCTCCAATTTCGGATAGACCTCGTCTATTTTCTTGCAGTACGAGGTTCCTGCCACGACAATATCCAGAAGAAATATCTCACGGCTGAAGGGCTGAATACTCCAGTTGCAACCGCTCATATTCTTCTTTGAGTTGCTTCTTTCGTGGGCTGATGTCTATTGCACTACTCATAATTCAATCCCATCCTTCTTCGTCATTATTCTCCATATATCGGCTCATACCATTGTCGTCCATATCATCCTCAGAAGCAGGATCAAAACCACGCATGTTGTCTGTATGATATTCCGTCGATTTACTGGTACTATGTGAACTTGCTCCACTTGTATTACTATTCGTCGTTGATTTCTCTTCCGGTATTTCATGAGACACAGTATCAATAGCCTCTATTTCATTCACAGGCTTATAGCTACTATCATCTACTGAAGAAGACTCTTGTTTGCTATTGTTGTTACACGATAGTAGTAGCAAAGACAGGAAGCATGCTATCCCATATTTCATTTATATCCTCCAATTATCTTTTGTCCTGTCGAAATACTTAATAATATCCTCATTGTCCTCTTCTGAAGTGAAAGTAGCAGCCAAATGAGTTGTTGCACGAGAAGCTCCCACATAAAGATACCTTCTCATTATATCAGAAGAACACCCAGAAAGAGCAGTATCAATATCATAGAAGAAAACGACTTCAAACTCCATACCCTTAACTTCCGATAACCTGAATACACGAACAGCTTTAGTGCTTGGAGCAGTCCTATTTTCTGAACAGTCATAAATCTTAATCCCATTAAGATAATCCTGATCATTAATCAAGTCTACAAGATTGCTGATATCAACATCATCTCCAACAAAAATAGCAACAGAAGGCATTGATTGTTCATATGTCTGATATACTTCTATGATACGTTTTGCCATCCATTCAGATTTTTCATCTTCATCATCTGATATTATACATATAGGAGCTGGCTCATTTTCTGAACGTACTTTTTTTGTTGTGTATGGTGCTTCTACTCCCATATCGTCATAATACATTTGCTTAGACATATCTAACAAAGAGGGAAGTTGACGATATGATGTCTTCAGTTCAAATAGTTCCAAATTGGGCAACACGAAGTCTTTGAGCTGATCCCAACTGCTAATACCATTATCATTCAGACCTTGCATAATGTCACCACACAGTGTTAGTGTAGAATACTCATAGTGCCGGAATGACGCCATAAAGTAATAGTCTATAAGCGAATAGTCTGTAGCTTCATCAATGCCAATTACGGGTTTTACGTTCTCTTTGTATGCTTCGACATACTTGTTCTTCATTCCATTGAAGCGAACATGGGATTTCTTGTAAATACCCAAAAGCATGTTATTTACAAAGCCAATAATCAATTCCAGTTCTTCTGGATGCAAACGCTTTCCGCTATCTTTCTTTTGGATCTTCTCCAACAACAGGATATTGAAAGCATTATTGGCAATCTCAATTTGCTTCTTTCTAAACAGCTTATAAAGCCTGGGGATTTGATTAAACAGATTGCTCTCAACACCACGACAGAGGAAAGCATAGTTTTTCGTGAACCAGTTTAATTCTCCAATACGGTCAATATTAACTTGGTCAACATAAACTTTAGCGATAGCATAAAGATCATTTTGACGCTTTGTCAATTTCTGCTTATTGTCATATTTCTGTAAAGCAAGCTTTTTCAAAATAGGCTTTATTTGCTGATACAGTTTAGCATCATAGCTCATAACAGACAACTCTTCCTCATCATCTTCTGCTTCGTCCATAGAGTTCTCATCTACGTCCTCTTCCTGAGCAATGATAGTCTCTTGTTGCCACTGCTCAAACAGATTGATAACGAGCGATTTCACTTCTTCATCTTCGTCTATTTTGTTTTTTACGAAAAGTGCCTTTTTGCTTAGTTCTTCGCTCAGTTGATTCTCTATTGTTGCAACAGAGCGTCTCTCATTGTCATACAAAGAGTTAATCAATCTGATTAAGGCATCAATATCCTTTACATTTTCAGCTCTCTTGCAATATGCCTTAATACTTTGAGCCAATTCATGCCACGAAAAATCTGAGGTCTTCAGTTGATAGGCATTCAAAAGAATATTTGTGATATTGGTTATACAGAAGCTCTCAAAGGACTTAATTGCCTTTTTTGCGTTTAAAATCAAAGTCTGTTCATCTTTGCCTTTAAGTTTGTAAAGTTTGAAAGGTCCGTCTGACTCAGGTTTCCTAAGTTTATACGCCATCAGCATTTTGTTTCTATAATCATCAAGCGTAGTTGTGTTGTTTTCATTGGCATTCAAATATTCACCTCGCATATTGGCTTGCAGATAATACAGCAACTTCTCTGTAGGAGAAAAATAAAGCCAATTGTTATCTCGAACATTAACATCGGTAATAGCAAATATCTGATCCGCTGTCAGCGGAGCTTCATATTCTTCTAATGCTTGTGGTGAAATGAGGAATTTCAACCTCTGTATCATTGTCGTTGTCTTTCCTGTACCAGGGCCACCTTCTATGACAATAGGAACTCCGTCGTACAGATGTGATCGTTTCGCATCCTCCTGCGCTTCATCCAGCAAATGCTGGTCACGCAGAGACAGGTCTTTACGAATAAAAGATTGTGTCTGCTTGATTTTAGCTTTCGACTCTTCTATATCTTTTTCTAACTTTGCTATTTCAGCAGAAGCTTTTTTCTCTTCCTCCTCTAATCTCCTGGCTTCTTCGCGAAGACGTTCCTCCTCCTCTTTACGTGCTTTCTCTTGGGCAGCTTTTTCAGCGGCCAGTCTTGCTTTTTCTTTTTGCCTGCGGGCCTTTTCCTCCTCTTCTTGAAGTCTTTTCAGCTGTTCCTGCTGTTTTTTCTGCTGCCCAATAAGGTCTGATAACTTTTGGAAACTATATACGTTTGCATCTCCATCTATATTAATAGAGATTTCATGAGCTGTCGAAAAATCAGGCTTATAAACAGCTCTGTTATGAATAGTTACTTCTACATTGTTTTCTCTTCTGGGTTCCTTCGTTATTTGAGTATACTGCCGCTTGCCAGTGTAATATTTTGCGAGTACCTCACCCATTTTTGAATCACGATGAACAACGGTGCCATCTGTCTGCAACGTTTTTCTTGTGTCACCAATAACTATCCAAAACTGACGAGCAGTTTCTTCACCTTTTAGTGTACTATTTAGGGAACAACAAGCTCTTCCTATTGCAGGTACACGAGTGTAGTTTGCCTTTTCTTTGTCTATATGGCGCTGGATGGCCATCCCTATATCATTAAGATTTTCTTTCATAGTCGTTTTATATTATTCGTATCCATTAGATTCGTAGTAGGAGTCATGATCATCTTCGGCATCATAAAGCGCAGTATCAGAGTCTTCCGTAAAAGAATGATAATCTTCATCAAACGTATCTTCATCGTACAGATTCCCCCAGTAGTTTCTACGGGGTCGATGTCTCGTTGGATGCCCATCAGGAGATGGGTATGATGAACTATGCGATATATATTTCTTTTTCATGCTTTACCAATCTGAAAGTCCGTACTCATATTTATCTTCCCAGTCAGGCTTTTGGCCTCGCTGAGCTTTGTCGTTTTGAACTTTAAGCCTTCTAATTTTGTTGATAGGATCATTATAAGCTAAACTGTTCAAGCCAAGACCTGCTTTGTTTTTTCTCTTGCTCTTCCCCATATTATAGTTTCTTATTTATTCTGATTTCGTGTTTTATGCTGCAAGCAGTAATGCAGCAATAGCACCAAGTCCTTCTGCCGCAATCTTGCCAATCCAACTTCCATCAATTAATTTATACTCAACGATGTAGTCGCGCAGCTTCTGCCTCCAAGCCTTGTTCTGTAGCAACACCCACAGATCATCATCAAAATGGCCATACGTTACATTTTCTTTGAGCCAACGCTTGGATGGAGTCGAGCCATCAGCTACAGGTGGTTTGTGAAGCAAATGCCAGAATCCATCAGATTGAAGATGCCAGAATGGATTTGAAATGTCAGCCGGCTTGTCAAACTGGGAGTTTCGAGTATATTGCTTCATCAGAGTGAGATACTTTTCCTCCAGCCAATCATTCAATGCAAACTGGTTGGTCGTAAAAAATCCGCCATCGATGCCATCAATAAGAGCCAAAAGTAACACGGGCTTGGCCACGATGACCTCACCATGTATCTTTGCCTGCCTTATGCTCATTATCCGCTTGATATAATGGGCATAACATTGTTCGTAATTATAAAAATGTAGTATCCTATTCATACTTATCTTGATGATTCTGTTTGTGTCAATAGATGAACATCTATGATTCAACCTTCAACCTTCGTTTTCTTCTTATGTCAGCCATCACCATCCGAATGGTATTGCGTTTAATTCCTTCAGGACAGTGACTCTTTATTGTTTTTATTGTCACGCCCTTGGGCAAATTTTGAATAACGTTGGAAATCAACGTGCATGTATAGTTATCTACAAAATCGAGCACATCCACAAAACCGCGTAGGATAAGAATCGAAAGATGTTGCGAGATTGTATATAATGACAACTCACGTTTCGTTGCAATTGCTTCGAAAGTATATCCTTGCTTGGCCAGATTAAGTGTTTCCTGTATGGTTTTCGGAAGTTTTTTCTCTTTTTTCGAGCTAAATAGTTCATTTAGAATTGCCTCGTCTGGCATTACAATCTGCTCAATAACCTCCTCGTATGACATTCCGAATGTCAAATTGTAACAATCAAGGAATTGATCAACTTCGTTGGCCGCTTCCAAGCCACCTTTACGAATGCTTGTCAGAACTTGCGAACTTTCTATTTGAGGGATTTCTTCAAAAATGTCGAGTCCCAAATCAATGAGTAATTTTGACGTTTTATTTGAAAGGGGTAAATGTCTTATCGCGGTATTCAATAGTTTCTCCAATTCTGGATCGATTTCTGGTTCTTCGACATCTTCCTCTTGGTCTACAGCTTCATTTTCATTTTGCTGTAGTACCTCTAATTGGCCTCTATTCCTGGGCACATCGACAAACTCTTTACTCAAATTTTCGAATAGAATCTTTTCTTCATCAGAAATCGCCACCAGTCCATGTCCAACTTCTCTATGCCACTTCCTTAGTGCAATCTCATCATGTTCGCCATCCATGAAAGGAAAGCGTTTGTTCTGAATCACAAACAAGCGGAAGCGGGAAAGAATCTCAAAAAAGGAACCCGACGGGAGTTCAACAACTCGCCCATCTCTATCGTAATCGAATTTCTGCGCAATTGCCACCACACCTGCTCGCTCATCGACATTCAAACCATATCCTTCTTTTAAAAGACGGCATAGCGTAGCAATAATCCGTTCCCTTTGCATGGTGTCAGGAGCCACATAATCAGCCAAACGAATGACAAGGTTTCCCTTATAATTCCAATAAGCCTTCTCTGTTATTTCCTTCAAAACCTTGCGCCATTCTATCGAATCCCATATATCCAGGTCTATATAATACGTTCTACCTTGTATCGTTATCCGATTCTTCGACTTTCTCTTTTTCTCTTTTGGGGGTTCTTCTGTTGAGATAGTCGTAACTGCTTCGTCCTTGGCAGGAATTTCTTCCTCTACTGGTGCAAATTGCTTAATGACCGCAATAAATCGCTCACCGTAGCTATCGCGTTTGTGTTCACCTATACCAAAGGTGTTGCCAAAAGAAACAAGTGTTATGGGCATATCGGTAGCCAGTGCATGGAGCGTCTTGTCAGACATTACAACAAATGCCGGACTATTTATTTCATCTGCTATTTCTTTTCTCAACACCTTCAATCGCTCAAACAACTCCATATTCTCACTATGACCATTATTGGTCACTGCCGAGACTTGTTCTTCCATCATCCGACTACGACGGGCTTTTACACTATAGTCTTCACGGCTGATAACTGCCAGCTTTACTTTTGCTTTCCCGTGAACCACATCTTGCCCAAGTGGAGTCACATGCAGATGGTTGTCTTCATTGTAGGCAATTTCGATATATCCCATCTGCAACATCTGAAGCAAATAGTCGTGCCAGTCTCTTACTAGCACGTCCCTGCCTGCAGCAAAGGTTTTGATTTGAGCATAGCCACGCAAGACAACTTCTGGTGAGAAATTCCCATGCAGTATGTCGATAGTCAACGTGAATCCCACTTGCTCGCCTGTCCTGAGTATGGCTGAGAGAGCCTTTTGAACAAGTTCTGTCCCATCAAACGTCGATGGCGGAGTATGGCAGACATCACAGTTGTCACAGCCTTTGTCGCTTATCTCACCAAAATAGTTCAGTAGAATACGTCGGCGACATACCTGAGCCTCAGCGTATTCCTGCATACGCTGAAGTTTTTCCATGTTAATTTCCCGCTGACCGCTTTCCTCTGCGAAACGGCGTAGGGTGATAATATCCTGTAAGTTATAAAACAAGATTGTCTCACAGGGCAGTCCATCGCGGCCACCACGACCTATCTCCTGATAGTAGTTCTCAATGCTCTTGGGCAGGTTATAGTGAACCACAAAGCGCACGTTACTTTTATCAATACCCATTCCAAAAGCAATTGTTGCACAGACCACCTGAATGCGGTCATTGATAAAATCCTCTTGTACACGATTACGTTCATCTGTTGGCAGTCCGGCATGATAAACGCCTACCGATACTCCTTCTTTCCTAAGTTTCTCAGCGACCTTCTCGGTGGTTTTCTTTGCCAGACAATAGATGATTCCACTCTCACCCCGATGACGATAAATCAAACTCAATGTGGTGCGCAACTTCTCTCTGGCCGCATATCCTCTTCTAACGTCCAGACTTAAATTTGGACGGTCAAACGAACTGATAAAGATTTCCGGCTCCTTGAGGTGTAGCTGTTCAATAATGTCGGCTTTGGTAATCTTGTCGGCAGTGGCCGTGAGTGCCATAATCGGCACATTGGGGAACAGTTCATGAAGATTGCCCAACTGCGTATATTCGGGTCTAAAGTCATGTCCCCATTGAGAGATACAATGCGCTTCATCAATAGCAAAGAGCGATACTTTCATCATAGTTCGCATCCATCTCAGTTCCGTCATTAGACGTTCAGGAGAGATATACAACAGTTTAATATCACCACGTAGGCATCGTTCTGCAATCTGCCAATTGGCTATCTCGTCGTTGGCGCTGTTCAACGCCTCTGCAGCAATTCCATTAGCACGTAATGCTTCCACCTGATCCTTCATTAGCGAGATAAGTGGCGAAATCACGATGGCCGTACCCTCCATCATCAAGGCAGGAATCTGGAAACATATCGATTTACCGCCACCTGTAGGCATCAGTACCAGTGAATCCTTTCGCTGGAGCACATGATTAATAATCTCTTCCTGTAAGGGGCGAAAGGAGTCGTAACCATAATAGGATTTGAGTATCTGCCTTGATGTTAACATTGTTGGATAGCTAATTTGATTACTCTATTTTTACATCCTTAAGTTCGCCATTTGTCCTGAAATTCCCAATAGAATCGCCTCGGTATGCTCGTTTTGCTTCAAGAAATTCACCAATTTTCAAACGAGTGACTTCTAAAATATCACCTTCTTTCAGACTACTGTTTTGGGCAGCCAGCACTTGGAGCATTTTTTCCTCTTTAAAGAGCACAACTTTGAAGGTTACATCCCTATTTAGGTACTTTATTGAGATTTTGCATTCAATTGGTAAATCTTCGACATATATCGTATCATCCTCAAAGTTCCAGTCGCTGTCTATTCTAAGAGTCGCGCATAAGTCTTCCCAAGAAGGATAGCCAAGGTAAATGCCGACAGTATTCAATGTGTAAACATTTGTATGTCGATTGTCGGAAATATATCCCATAAGACGTTTTATGGTGGTAAGCCCAATTGTCCTTCCTGTCTGCTGGAATATCTTATCGCAGAGGCACTCGAAATCCTTGGACTTGTCAAACGACAACCCAGATTTCTCCTTTAGCTTTTCAATAATCTGAGAATTAAATATCATATCCGTTTCTTTGTTATACTGCCTTAATAGTATCACCACCATGTTTAGTAACACGCGGCCGAGTACTAATTTTCATAGGACGGTTGGTTACGCCTTTATCGGTAGACTTTGTTGCCCATAGATAGGCTTCACCCGGGACAAGACTTGCCATATCTGATGAAGAAAGCGTCTGTAATTGTGTTATTGACTTCTGAACGTGCTTAACCCACTGTGGACTGTTAAACTTATGCATCAGCATAATCGATGAGAGTTCAATGATTTCAGTAGGCAAACTCATTGGATCTTGACTTGCTATCATCATTGAAACGCCCTTGTGACGCATTTCGCGTATTGCTGTCACAATGGTACTGGTCAAATCCTTGTTGTCCATATATTTGTGCGCTTCATCGAAGACAATAAACTTATTGAATTTGGTGCCCTCATACTCTTTGACTCCAGCAAAGATGTTAAGCATGATTACAAATAGTCCAAGAGCATCATCTTTATCAATAAACTCATCTCTGAGATCCACAATAATTAACCTTCCAGGACGGAGTAAACTACCTAATTTGCAGGTGTCGTCAATGTATTCTTCTGCAAATGCCAAACGCTGTTGTGCCAACGCCTTCTGACTTGTTGAAAGTAGAGGTGAGGAATCCACACTCTTCTTCAAATCCGCAAGGTTCAGATTCTTTCGATTGGCTCTCATAATGGCACGTAGCTGGTTAATGTATGTAGATTCGTTACCAACAGCCTTTAAAAGGAACATCCAGTCTTGAACATTCAAATCGGTAGAATGGAAAGCAATAGGATGTACTTCTATATTTGGATATTCTTCCTGCCTCTCCTCCACCTTATCTATAGGACAGAGCATGATGACATCCTTTATGTTCCCTGGTTCTGCCCCATAGACGTCTTTCAATTTTTTTAATTGGCCTGCTTCATCATTGGCATAAATCATTGAGGTAAACTCCGGTGCATAATCCATACTTTCGCTATAGTGGAAAATCACACTGGCCATTGGAGCTGGCAGTAAGTTCACTTTGGGGAACTGTCTAAGTGTCATCTCTGTCACAGTTCCTATCGTATAGCTCTTACCGCCACCTTGGACACCAAACAGGCTAATTGTGTTGGTCTCACTGAGGTCAATAGCTATCTTGCGATGCCCACTGATACTTTCACCTAATATACCATATTGCTCGCTATCACCGGTCTTACCAATCATAATGTCATATTGAGGTTTTTCTGTAGGTGCAATAGTTGCCTCTTTGGCTGATACAGGCGAGAGCACTGGTTCTTGAACAGGTTCCGTAACAGCTACAGGTTTTACAATATCTGGAACCTCAGGTACAGGCTTTACTTCTGGTACCACTTCTGATTCAGGCTCAGGCACGGGTTCTTGCACAGGAGTTTCCTTGTTGGCCGTGTCAGATAAATCAATGTCGTTGTCAATTTGGAAAGAAGCTTCCCTTAAAATACGATCAGAAGTTTCAAACGCTGTACGGAAATCTTCATCAGCTTTGTACATTTCAACATCAGTAGTAGCTACCGATGCGTCCTTATCCAGAATACGCTCAATCATGGGTTTACCCAAGATATAATAAAGCGTATCGTTCAAATAGTCTTTACGCTGGTATTCATCGCTCTTAAACTGATAAATCAAACCCATCCTCTTGAAGCGTATCGTATAGTCACCTTGACTTAATGACAGAATAAACTTTTCGTATTCTTGTGCTGTTCCTTCGTTTAGATAATTATACCGTGCAGCTCTCCTGGAATAGAATAATAACAACGACTGAAGTTCAAGTGTCATTAATTCACGATCAAGACGATCAGGAATCCGATACTCCATATCGTAACGGGTTCTTAACGCCAGAATCGTATTTTCTATCTGTCGTTCCATTTTCTCTTGAAGTACCGCAAGTTCTTCGTTACTCAGGTCTTGACGACATTTTATTTCAATGACGGTAAATACAATTTCCCTCTTTGAGGTATGAAAATCAACCAGAAGGTCATCAGCACGTTCAGAAGTATCCGCATCAAGGTCTTTGAAGATTTCCTGATGCAGGTCTATTGGTATAATGAAAGAATCCTCCAATAACCCCTTCTTTTTGAGCATGCGCTTCATCAAGGTCGTCCCCAATACTTCAAAAGCCTTATTCTTGGTGCTATCCAGTTGCATAATCATACTACTCGACACTGACCTAATATCAGCCAATAACTCCATGAATGATGTCCTGTCATTGACATTGATGCCAAAGGCCTTAAAATGAGGAGCCATCAGCCCTTCTATTTCCGATGTAGGACGACACGTCAAGAATGATGAAATTCCATTTAGTTCTGCACTGGGTAGATAGTCCAGAAGATATGGAGTCTCTCCTTCCTTACACGGAATGTCATAGAACTCTGGTCCCATATTTTTATCAAACGTAATCACCCAGTCACTGACATCGTGCACCAGTGATAGCATAATGGAATTTCTGTCTTTTATGCTGAGTGTTAAGGACGGAACTGACATCTCATGGTCTGTTGTCATCGAGTGCGCCACTAACCATTGCAATGTCGAAAAGAGCCGTTGCGATTCATTGGCGAATGAAGAAACCGGATTTGGAATTGGCACCTCTGATATATACCGATGCCACATATAACCTCTCTCCGTCTTTTCCACTTGAACCACAGGTCTGTTCACAACACAATTCAGGTAGAACGACTGTTGTAAGGTGTTTGAACGCTTTAACGACGAATTAGTTGGGAAAGGATTCACTAAGAACGAAAGATGAGCAGGATAATTCTGAGGATTATTGATAAAATCGTCTATGCTGTTCACCGAGTACCTGAGCTTTGGGAACAAACGATTGTCGTCAGCCTGCGAGAAATTTTCAGCTTCTTCTGACACCTGCGTATCGGGGTTCAGCAGGTCTTTCAGCGCTTCTCCTTGTGGGAAACGTATATCATTACAGAACATCCTGATTTCATAGTGGATATCGAATGGCGTTCGCTCTGTGGCCCGTTCTATCATCACCAGATTGTCAGCAAATACCGCTGCATCACCAGCGTTAAACAGGTTAATAATGAGCTTGTTCGTATATGGATGCTGTACGATATAGTTCTTTATCTGCCGGAATACCATCAGCTTGTTTACATCAGAATCTATACGATACTGAACTCCGATATTCAGCAATTGTGACACATATGCTTTTAACTGGCGGAATCCTGTAGAGAATGTGTCATCACCACTCTGTTGCGGATCAGCATAATATCCCCAACCAAAGCATAGTTCACCAACGTATTGCAGATAGTTTTCATTATGGACATCGCGCATTACAAGTGGAGCAACTTCGTTGCCCAGTTCTCCATAAAAAAGCTTGTCCAGTTTCTTATACCACACGTCGGGTTTTCTATATCTGTCGTCTTCCGCAGTCTTCGATTCCCAGTCTTCATATTGCTCATAGATATTGATCAGCCAGGCCAGTCGAACAGGATGCAAAGGTGTCATTAGTTTGGTATGTGCCACATGGTCATCAGGCATTTCAACTTCAAGCGATACCGTGTCTATACTTTGTAATATGATAGCCGATGACTGACTGATTTCCTGTTCTTCAAGCGACTTTAGCCACGAGTGGTATTCTTCCAGATAGTCCTTGATTTCACTGATGTGGTTAAATATTTCGAATGTTTCTATCACACCAGTTTTATCTGGCGCCGAGCTCATGATGTCTTCAAACAAAGCAGTCCTCTTTGCAATAAGACTCTCTGTAGGTTTAAAACCTTCTACCTCATAAAGTACTATCGATTTTAACGCTTCATTGGTGTAATTATCTGAAATAATAGCATCCACGTATCCCAGCTTATCACTGTGTTTGAGGATTGCCGTCTCTATTTCCAATAGTTTTTTAGATAGAGGAATCTGATAGTTGTTATCTTTGTCATATCTCAGCTGGAAAGTGTTAATGTGAGTTGCATATTGCCAACTTTTCAGCTCGTCATCCGATGTCTTACTCGACTTATCTGGTACAGCAACGCGCTGAGGTATAGTTAGTTCTTGTCCCTTCCTGTTCAATTCGATGCGATAGCGGAAGTAGGCTTGAAGAACATTATTAATCTTCATGCGTGTGATGGCTTCATCCGTATCGTCTTCTTCACCAGTTTTCAATTCTAGGAAGAAGTCCTCGCTGTCTGAAGTCAGCAGTTTTCGATATAGTTGCTGGAATTCCTCCTTGGTTAAGGAATCCGCCCCTTTCTCCTTTTCTTTCTCCCATAGTTTCTGTGTAGCTTCATCCTGGAAATGGTCGTTAATATTCAGTACCGTTCCGTCTTCATCGATAGCACAGACGTGGAAGAAATAAGTACCGTTAACGAACTGATCGCTTATTGTGAATGAGATGTCACGATAATCTTTGGCGTTCTCAGAAACCTTCTTTGTACACAATTCTGTTTCCTCATAGTATCCATCGCCATTCATCATGAGCACCTTAATCTTTTTTAGCTGCTCATAAGCACTGGGCTTGGGCGAGAAGTATATTCTCAGCTTCACTTTTGCTCCCTTCTTCTGGTCTACCTTTAGTATTAACCTGTCTGCACTCTTGCGCACGATGTCTACTTTGGTTATATGAAGTTCCCCCAGTGCAACGACTATTTTCAGGTGTTCATGCCAGTTGGCAAAGTTTAATTCCGGATGTTCCTCCTGTATTTTAGCGCAAATAGTTTTTCGATTCTCAATTCCATCTTGTTCTCTAAGCACCTTAGCTACATCATCTTGAAGGGTACCAACCTTAATGGGCAAACTTCCGATTTTATCTGCCAGCGAAATCGAATAATCTGATAGTACAGATATACACTCATCGTTTTTAGAGAGGAACTGGGGTATATAATCATTTTTTGAAACAATATTGCTATCAGGTATTAAACCCAACAGAAACATGCCATTACCAACCGCTTCATCCGTATTGCCATTCAGTGTGACATACAGCAGATATCTTACCTTATCCTGCAAAGTAACGCTAAGTACCTTATCAGCATATGCCATGATCTGTTTCACAGCCTTTACGCCATTCAATTGTCCTTCCAATTTATGCAAAAGACGGGCATCAAAATCATTAATGCTTAACTCTCTGAAAGTCGCATTGCCATACGAGTCTTCAGCGGAAGTAAAGCTATTCACAGGTATTAAGACCAGAATGGGTATCGTGAGGTCGTTACGCAGTTCTATCAACTTCGTTGGCGATATGTAAGCATGCGTAGGCAGCTTCTCTGCTTCTGTTAGAATATATATCTGCGTCTTTGTTTCTATAGCATTAAGTCTGTTATAAAGCACCTCCAGTACTTCTGCTGTAAGGCCAGTAACTTTCATACAGTGGCCTGGTGTGGCATATTTTATGGTGTCGCCATAGACTTCCATAAAAATATCAAGGATATGATCGTAGTATGCTTTAATAATATCCATAGTCATGATCTTTAAGCGTTAAACTTATATCTTGGACGTATTTTCTGCAAGGAGGATGCATCACTAAGGTCTGTATAGAAGCCTATCTGACGTAGTTTGCTCTTCAGTGCATTCATGTTCTCTTTGAAGGCCATGTGGGTCTTGATGTCTGCATCCTTAAAACGTTCCTCTTCTGTGCCATCAATAATTAGTCCATAACGTTTCCGGATAGCCTTAGCCAGCTGTCTGATGCTAAGTGGCTTCGACTCAAAGCCGCCACCATCCTTAGGCTGCAGGACAAGTAGTTGCACAAGCACTTCCAACAGTTTTGAGCCTATTGCTCCCCTGCGTGGATGCTTTCTGCTTCTTCCATCAATCATCAAGGCGGATGCTTCATTCTTCATAGAGGCTCGATCAAGAAAATCCCTTCCATATTTTATTTGATAAGCAGAGCCTACTTTCATCCAGCATTGCACATATTGATCAAGAGGAGTTTCTTCGTATTTCAGATATTCCTGTAATTCTTTTATATTTTGATCAGCCTCTTCCATTTCTTCTTCCGTTGTTGCATTTGCCTTGTAATTATTATATATCTTGCGCAGCATACTTCTGATATCGGCATTTATATCTTCTGTAGGATTTTTAATCATCTGCAAGGCATTCTCAACATAAGCATCATACATACTCAATCTGCGCATGGTCTTAATCGTATATGCAGCTCTGACATAGTCTATTAATCCATTGACTGTCTTTTCCATATCGGCACATGCAATGGGAGAAACAACACTATCCAATTTATCTGTCATATCAACTACAAGACTCCAATTGTCCTCAACATCCATTTTGCCTTCTTTTACCATCTTGGGCAAGCGGTAGATGAGTTTCTGAAAATAAAGTGACAAATGGAAGCCAATAAGGATTCGTAAATAATCGATAAATACAGAACGGGGTATATTATTCTGATAAGCCAAGAGGCGCATAATATCATCACAGAACAAATCTGCCTGGTCCTTCAATACAGGAGGAATAGAAAGGCGTGCAGTGGTGGCTGACATCGTATCTATCTCAACCAGTCTAATCAGATGGAGCAAACCGGCTGTATCTACATCCAATGTGGGATTATCTACAATCTTTCTGCTGGCATTATCCCAACCTATCAGCAAATAATCCTTTAGTGCCTTTAGCACCTCTGGACGCTGGTTTAGCATGATGTAAACTTGGTCAGATGCAGAGTAATCTCTGGTATGCTTTTGGTTTCTAATACGATAGCTTTCCAGATGAAGAGGTTTTAATGATGTTATATTCTCTTTTGCTTTGCCCCGATAAACCATGTTGACAAGACTACTCCTCAGCCAACTCTCTGTAGCTTCGGGGTATTCTGTGAATCCATGAGCCTCCTGCCTATTCTCTAATTCTTTAAAATAGGCTTTTAATGTCTTGATCTCATGAAATGTTCCTTGTTTCAGTCTTAATTTGATACGGGCACCATTGTTTCGCATCAAAACGAACAAATTCACTAAGACGCTCTCCAGATTGATGGCCTTAACGTCAACAGCAAATATATACAAATCGCGGAATACGCGCTCATCCTTGTCTAATATTGGCATCTGCATAATTAAACCTCCTCCATCTTTAATGGTTCAACAAATAGATCCATCGATTGTCTATCTAACGAAATGCGATAATAGCTCTTTTCGTTATTAGTAACAATGACTTCTGAATAGGTTTCGCTCGCTAATAGATTCTTAAAGACCTGGAGTTCGATGAATCGTCCTCTCAGATCGCTAAGCGAAGGACTGAATCCGTTCTTAATATAGAAAAGCATTTCGTATAGGTCCAACGAAACAGTAAGTTGCACTGAATGATTTTTCTTTTTCCTAAACACGAAGAATTCATGCTCGTGTTCCAGGTACTCAGTTAATTTGTCATTTGTATCTACAGTGATGTCAAAATCCTCCAAGGGGAATCTCCTATAACTCTGACCACTTGGGTCTATAATCCTGGTAGAGGAAAGCAGAAGATGCTTAGCAGAAATATCCGGATTCCAGCATCCCTCACTGCAGGATATGGCATAAGCCAGTTGGTTTTTCTCCTTCGACCAGTCTGTATTGTTGTCATTCAGTATTTTATAGAAAGCACCGATCGACCGGTAAGGCATTCGTTCCATATAATCAATCTTCCCCTCAAAATACTGATGACGTACAAACGACTGATGACGCATCTTTAGGAAGTCAATTGCTGCAGGCTCAGTCATTTCATAGCTGGGTTTCACCGTCAGGAACTCATTGAAATCGTTCAACAACGGTTCTGTAGGCCGCGATGCAAAGGCTATGTAGTCTATCTCCTCCTTCTTCCTGTAATAAAGGTCCCTGTCTTTGTTTGGGATGGAGACATTGGCTATATCTGTTTCTCGAAGCAGCTTAACGATACGGTCTTCTGATCGTAATGCTGGGAATAGCGGACTTTCTGGTGCGGTCAGGTTAAAATAATAGCGCATCCAGTTTTCCACGCGGAAACGTTCATATTCAAACTGACGCATATCATATTCGGCTGTCCCTTCTGCTTCCAGCTTCCTATTTTTTAAATCTTCCTCTGCCTGAATGATGCGAGGTATAGCATCGCAAGTATAGTCGCGTGTTATCATCCAAGCTATCATTGAGCGGAGGTCGCGCATGGTAATGTGGACTTCACGCTTGTAGACGATTGTACGGACAATCCATTCCAGACGCCTGATAATCTCACTACCTACAGCGCTATCGTTCAGCGATTTTACATTGAAGTTGATAAAGCACTTGGCCGCCATCGGGCAGGTCGTGCACTTAAACCACAACTTCGGTGCTGTAAGCGATTGTATCTGCTTGCAAAGCAAAGACTCCCCGTTCTCATCAAGAGCTGTTACCGAGCGGAGGTTCAGGTTGATGATCATTACGCCCTCTGGAAGTTTTGCAACGCCCTCTTTGTAGAAGTATTCGTCAATGGCATCATAAAGATGTTTATGCTCTGGCGAATTTTCAAGGAAATCCATCAGACGGCCTTCATTGATAGCAATGATACGCCCCTCTGGTGCCTTATTAAAATCGTATTGAAGTCCTTCAAACGGACGGAAAAAGTCCTTCAACACCTCACTGTTCGTAAGATTGGCTTCATCCTGCGAACCATCATAATTTGTCTGATACGTTACGCCATTCAACACGATTCGGGCACCATTATGAGTTTCGTTCAGATAAGTAATTTCGTCACTATTCTGTTCTACCTGACGAATGAATGCTGTCTTACCATCACCAGCGTTACCTGTGATGATAACCAATCTGTATTTCCCTTCCTTAATTGCAGAGAGGAGTTTTACGTCAAGTTTTGTCTTCGTGTAAGTTTCCTTATCAAGGATGTTGTCACCTTTCCACCCTGCTCGGGTGCCAGCATTGCCATTCTCACTCTGACTATAAAGACTGTTCAGATAGTCCACGATATTCATTTCTTCAAAATCGTGAGAAAGCACAATTACCTGGGGCTTTTTGGAAATCCCTGTTTCGCCAATAGCCTCTAATGCATCCAACATCTCTTTTGCCGTTTTGAAGCGCTTCTCATGACGGGTTTCAATACTCTTCATGACAAAAGCAGCAAACTCAGGACTTATCACAGAATTGATGGTTAAGATGTCGTTAGGTTTCTTGTCTAAGATGGGGAGTCGCTTGCCTGGCCATGGATAGACATGGGCCAAAAGTTCGTATAGCGTAACACCCAGTGCAAAGGTATCGGCACTGTCCTCCCAATGCATCAGGTTGCCTACTTTTAAGTCGGGGGCCAGATAGGGCCATGTACCGGCAGGATCCATATCGTTTAGATTGTCAGTAGCAATATTGAAATCGATAAGGACAAACTTCCCACCTTTGTCGTAAACAATATTTTCTGGCTTAACATCGCGGTGGCGTAGTCCACGCTCATGCAAGTAAGCTAAGGCAGAAGCCATTTCGTGGATGAACTTGTAGATAATGGGCAGCGGGAAGTATTTATCTCCAAAGCAGTATTCACGGATATCCTTTCCGTTGATAAACTCCATCAGTGTATAGAACAGGTCACCAAAGGTCTTACCATTATAAACGAATTTAACGATGTTGGGATGGTCTACATCTTTCAATGCATTAAACTCATCTATCGTAGATTCAGGTCCTACTCCTTCTTTGAATATCTTTGCCGCAAATACCATATTGGGCATGAAGTGATGGGTAGCTTGAAACACTTTCGAGAATCCACCTTCACCCAATTCCTTGTAAAGTGAAATCTCTGAAGTAATCTGGTCGCCAGCTTTTAGCTCCGCCCATGACTTGGCCTCGGGATGATGCTGGCCTTCACCATATTTTTTGACGATGGCCTCTTCAAAGATATAGTCCGTTATTTCTTCTATGTTCGACCAACGTTCTGAGGGATCCTCAACGATAATGCGGCTACATACTACATCTACCCACTCTTCTACGTTGGGGTTTCGATGGCTGGGCAACATATCCTCTGTTAATGTACCACCTTTGGACTTTAGCTGAAGATAGTTTGAAAAGGGAACTTCGCCTACCATCATTTCGTAAATTATCACGCCAAACGAATACACATCCGACGAGGGAGAATAGTCACCTATGATAACGTCTTCCGATGTATAGGCATCACGAGCGAAAGCATCTGCACTGATGGTCATGTTCCAATTTTGCTCTTCGTGCATTTCATTATACGAAAGGCCAAAATTGGCTAAAGCAGCATGGCTGTCAGATAGAATAAAGACGTTGTCGGGGTTTACGTTACGATGGATGACGTTGCTCTCATGCGCTAATGACAACGCTTTCGCAACGTCTAAGATAATCATCACCTTATCCTTGTCAGTAAACGTATTGCGTTGTAAGGCACTTCTCAGCGAGTGTTCTTCCATATACTCGGTAATCACGTAATAGTGGTTGCCATCCTCGCTGGTCTGACAATGGTTTTTGATTATCAACGAAGAGGATGGCAGTGCCATCTCGCTCGCTTGCCCGTTATGAACAATCTTGTTGTGGCGCTCTAATTGTAGTGGAGATAGTCCTGCTTTGTCCAGGGCATAATCACGAACTTTATATTTCTTGTCTGTAAAGAACTTACTATGGCATAGGTATTCTATATAGTCATCGTTACCCTCAAGGGTTTCCTCGATAATGAAGTCACAGACTTCTGTTTTCTTCTTATTCTTGGGCTGACTACTGCCAATTAGGAAATCCACTATAGACATTTGAAGATGACTGATAGCATTCTGTGTCTTATGCAAACGGCTATTATCCTCCAAATAATCTATCAGTTCTTCGCCCAACAGGAAAGTCTTATTATCACAATACGAACCTGGCTCAAAACCAGATTTATTCTGTCCCAAAGAACTCAGTGTTACGATGGCATCTACCCAAGCAAGACCAAAACGAGAGTCTTTCTTTTTCAGATAGCTTGCAAGCAACTTACTTTTATAAGTAGCAGACTTGATAGGATTGGGTTTCTCAATTCCATTGCAAAACCAAGCGTCATCGTTAGCTTCAAGTCTACCCTTGTAGTCCTTATTCTCTATCGTATAGATGGCATGTGGTGCCACCACGATACAGTCGTATTCCCAATATTGCACAGCACCTTGGGGATTCTTACTGGGGTATTCACCATTGGGAATCAGATAATAATTGTCTGGCAGTTTCACCTCCAGAAATTTCATCAGGCGCTCTTCTCCTGCATTTACAGGACCACTTGAAAATTTTGGGTTACAGATTTTAGCCATAGTTCTGTATGTTAGTTATTCCACTTTTCAATTTCTTGTTCCACCAATGAAATGGCTTTTAACTCCTTTTGATTTGCCCAATGACGTTTCGTATGGGCTTCACGTACCAACGAATCGATCTCCGCCATTGATTCTTTATCGATTATGGGTACAGGCAATTCTAAAACGAGTTTGGGAATTGGCCTACATAATTTTGTACCTGCTTGTATATTTCTTAAGAATCTAAAACCATAATCACTATTTAACCATGCAAACAAATAACCAGATGGTATTTCTTCTATTGTTTTCATACGTATAAACTCACCAGAAATAAGCTGTCCCTCCAAGTCTTCATTGGCAAAGATTGTTCTACAAAAAGTCTCATTCTCGCCTAAAGTTCCTACTCCTGCAACAAGAACCTCGCCGTAATCAACTAAATTATCTGCTTTGACACCACGTTTTGAAATATATTTCCCCTTTATGATAGTGTCAAATATATCTTTCTGGTTTATAAGCATAATTCCATTGCCTGCCTTTACCTCTATTCTGGGAAAAGAACCAGTGGAGAAGGTGTCACCATTCAATAAGACTTCCTTTAACATTCTTGTCTGGCAATGAATATGTGATTTTACATTCCTAATGCGTTCAGAATGATTGAAAGCATTGATCGTCGTCGTTCCAACATCTTTTATTTGACGAGTAAAGCAAGAGACAGATCTTTTACTGTTCCTATGCCCATAATAGTCATAGTCCTCTGAAGTTAATTCACAAAGTTCAGCTTTTTTCTTTAATATATTTTCAGCAATTATCAATGTTTCTATAGCCTCTTCCCTTAAACGAGCTGAGTTCTGAATAAGATTGTCAACAATCTCTTGAAAACTATCTGGAAATTTTGGTATAGGTAGAGATTCTACAAAAGCAGGCTCAATATGTTGGATGACACCTCCAAAAGTGCCTTGAGTTAATAATGAGTGCCCATACTTTGAGGCGAGGTATGCATATACCAAGCCTCCTCTGAGGATGTTATTCGGCACAAGCCGAATAACATGCTCAGAAGCGAGCTTCTGAGCATGTTTCGCATTCGCGAAGGCGCAATTTCCTATAGTTCCTGAACGAGAAATAAGAGTCCATCCCTTTTTTAAGCTCATTTGTTCTACACCAAGAGTAAGGCTTTTGGAGGCCAATTTGACGTTATTCACATCAGATTTCAAAATATCTGAACTGCTAAGAAAAGGAATTCCATGAATTAGGGAGCTAACATACACACGTTTTGCTCTTATACCATAAAAAACTTCGGACGACACATCGTTAATGTTGAGCAATCCATATGGAGACTTTGCGATCATTCGTCTAACCACAAGTCCGTCTGACATATGGAAACTTGCATCAAAGCGAGCCCCCTTTTGGTCTCTTATGGAATATGTAATCTTTCCCGCCTTCATACTTCACCCTCCAAGAACTTTTTATACGCAGCACTTATCTTAGGCAGATCATCATCGATATGTTTTACACGTTCTGTGCGGTGACGCGCCACCAATTCACCACGCCGATTGTAGCTTGCCCATTCTTTCTTATCCACATAAAGAATTTCTGCTCCTTCGTCATCCCGTTCAAATACGACATTGCCACGACGATCCTTTCCAACCTTTTCAGCTATGGCCATAAAAACATCATACATCTCGCTATTGGGGTCTACTAATCGTTCTAATGCTGTCTTCTTCTGCAAAAACAATAACGATGCCTGAACACCTACCTGTGGAAGGAAGGTCTCAACAGGCAAATCTACACTGGCTAAGAGTTTAAAGTGCTCCAATATCCATTTACGAACGACCTCTGTATTTGGATTTCCTAATATACCATCAGGCAACACTATACCCATCTTGCCACCAGGTTTCAGAAAATTGTAACATTGCTCTATGAATAGAACTTCGGGGGCTGTAAACGCCTTTAGCTCATAATTCTCTGCTATCGTTGATGCTACCTCGACCTTAGAGCCAAAGGGAGGATTGGTGAAGATGCAGTCGAACTTGCCCATGGCATTATCCAACGCATATGCAGTATCGCAATCGGTCAAGTCACCTTTCTGCTCTACGCTCTTAGCGACGGAAGCAGTCACCTTGGGAATATCTGGTAGAGAGCCATTGGGATATTCGAGAGAATTGATGTTATAGATATTGGAATGACCATCTCCAGCCATTACCATATTCATCTTCGCAGCTTTCTTCAGGTCCGGGTCGAAGTCGAAACCAAAAAGCATGTTCTCAGCATACTCACGGACTTTGTCGTTTACAACATCGGTATTGGCTTTTGCTTCCAACAGTGCACCATCCAACTCTGGATACATTGCCTTTGTTATCTGACGACGGACATGGTCGAGAACCATTACGATGAAACCACCAGAGCCGCAGGCTGGGTCAAGCACACGGCTGTTTACTGTAGGGTTGAGAATTTCCACCATACACTTGATGACATTACGGGGCGTGAAGAACTGACCAGCCTCCTGCTTTAACGTGTTGCTGACAATGGTTTCGTAGGCAGTTCCCTTGACATCAACAGTTGCATCAAGGAAAGAATACTTAGCTATTTCGGAAGCTACATAAGCAATGCCATAATCGGATAATGATATCTGCTCGTTACCTACAAATACTTCACGAAAGATTTCATCAGTCTTCAACTGCTCAAAAATGTCCTTGATGCGTTTTGCAACAGCCGCTTGGCCCTCGGGAGTATTACGCTCTTTTACACCTACCCAGAACTGTCGGTGGTAGGTCTCGTTACGCTCAGCACAGAGATAGCGACGCTTCTCATCATAAATCTTACAGAAGATAAGGTTCAGTAATTCCCAGAAAGCATCCTTTTTACGTCCTTCATTGCCATAGATATAATCATGACAACGCTTAAAGGTACGAATCAAAGAGTCGTTGGCTGGCTTACGAGGCTGAGCTCTGTCACCCATACGTTCCATATCGTCGATGGATTCTCCGATAGCGGGGAAGTCTGCTATGTCAACTATCTTCTCATTGCCAATGGCATCTTCTATTCGCTGTGAGAAATGAAGCTCGTCACCATTCGTCCAAAGACCAAAATCGCACGACGAGGTCCGGAGAGCGTTATTTAGTGAAGCTTCTACTCCTTTCTTGGAGTCACTTGACTTGACTTTCGTATCGCATACTATGCAGATGCGTTCCAGGTTCTCTGGCTCTTTGGCTGAACTGGCCCGGAAGATAGCAAGATCAACAGTAGTGCGTTTCTTCTTGCCTTCTTCATCTTCATACGAGAAGGCATAGTCACGTTTCATATCAGCCATTTCGAAACCATACTCCTCATTCATTTGGAGTATTACCGACTGTAGCATCTCTTCCTTGGCGTTAGCTTTCTTCTTCTCGCCTGTAAGAACGCATATCAATTCGTCGTCATTCAGTACTATTTCTTCCTTTATTTCAGCCATATCTGTTTTCTTATGATTAAATATGCAAAGATAGCATAAAATTGATAACTATATATTTGTTCGATTAGTCCAAGTTTGTCCATCTTTAAGACAGGCTAACTACTCTGTCATTAGATACCTGATTGAATCAATATCCCACCACCAATCTTTCTTTAAGATTTTGGGGTAGATGGGCTTAGTCTTAGAGATAGACAGTACACTCTTCTTTTCTGACGTAGCATAAAGGTCTAATTCATTCTTTACTTTATCACTCAAATCGTCGAGGAAAGTCTTGAACTCATCAGTAAGTTCTTGCATCTGCCATATCTTAATCAAGTCTAAATTGTTTTGGGTAACTTCATTCAGATAGGATAATGTGTAGGCCGCAGCAGGGGCTGTGGCGTTACTGTACTCCGCTTCTTTTCCATGCTGAAGCAGATACTTATAAATGACGAGCAGTGCTATTGTGCGCTTATAATAGGTCTCATCGGGAGCATAATTCCCGTCATCAATAACTTCCAGGAACTTTGCATACGTGGTACTTGAACCTTTTACGGCCTCATGAGGACTCCCATACCAGCTCAGCCAAAGTTTAGCAATAATCTCCTTATCAAATTTTCTATCGCTGGGATACATCTTTTTGAAGGATTCCTGGCCAGCCTTGTTCCTCTTGTTTTGCTCTATCTTGTACTGCCCTCTCACACGCTCGTAGAACCAATAGAGGGGATCATTGTTTTCATTGGGGATAAGGATGGTACGGGAAAGCCGTTCCATTTCCCTGTTAAAGTTGTTGTTGCTACTGAAATCTGCAAATTTCACCTTGTTCTGCGTGTTGGTAGCTTTGCTGATTTTTGTAATTTCGTCCTTCTTGTTTTCACCGATAACAATGAGCTTAACCATTACATAAACTCCAAGCAGATTTACTTCCTTTTTGTCAGTTCGCTTGGCATTGAAGATGCTGGCCGTTGTCTGACCGCCATTGACAATCTGGAAATCGATAATCTTCTTAATGATGCCCGTACTGATAAAATCATCTGCTGAACCCACTTCGTTCTCAAGCTTGGTCTTGTCTTTGTTCGATTCGACCTCAATGTCACGGGCGATAGCAGTGATTCCATTGTTATAGGCCAGAAACATTTCGTTACTCTCTTTTAGAGTCTTGCGCATTCCATTGTTGGTATCATCTTTCTTTTGGCTAAATCCTAAAAAGAATCGCACGTTGTTCATCAAGAGATCTGTGTTGTAATCTTCATAAAGTTTATAGAGCAACTTAGCAGGGAACATTGTAGAAAGACACTTATAGCCATAACGCTCAGAATTCATCTCGATATATGGTAATTTGTAAATGCTGTATCGTTGTTCACCTTCGAAATCTATATTGATAGATACATGATCGCTCTCACTGACCAAATTGGCACATATCTTTTCGATATCCCAAACATCCATCAGAATGTTTTTGTCATCAATACGTTGGTTCTTGATTTTATAATCCTTGATGAAACAATTACTTATAAGACAAAGACGTACGGATACAATAGTAGAAAGATTATCGTAAATATACTTTAGCTCCGAATACTCCGGCTTGTCAGGATCGATATCAATATGGTTACCGCGAATGGCCTGGTCGTAAAAACCCTGCAGACGATTCATGGCTGTTTGAAAATCTCCATCTTTAAGTTTACCAATCTCATCCTGTGTGGGATCATATATTGCATAATATAGTGTCAGAACTTCTTTATTGGCGCTGAGACCGCGACCATAAATTTCACCCTTAACACGATTCGCTTTGTCTTTGATCTCGCAATGAATAGTCTCATATTCGTCCACGTTGGTCTTTTCGTGAATTTCATCCAAAATATATTTCGTGAAAGCTGGCGTGGAAGCCAGTTTCTCTTTGCTCATCATTTTACTGACCTCTACTTTGAGATCGTCTTTCCAGTAGTTTTCTATATCGTACATATCTGCAGTTATTAGTTACTCAATGAAGAAAATTACTATGTCATCTCGCTCACATTCTTACTAAATCGTTAATGCTTACCTCCAAGCATCGGGCAATGTCCATCAAATTCTCCAATGTGGGTTGTGCGGAATTTGTACACCACTTGGAAACCGTAGCAGGATCTTTTCCCAACTGCTCGGCAAGCCATTTATTAGTCCGCTTCTTCTCAGCAAGAACAACTTTCAGTCTATTCAGGTCTTTAGCTTCCATATATACCTTATTATATTTATAGGCTACAAAGATAGTGTTTTTCTGGCAAAAATTATAATCTTTACCCAAAAATATAGCTTTCGACATCAAAAAAATGTCGTTTTCGCTAATTTTTACCCCAATTTGTGAACTTTACTGATATAAATGAGGGACTACTTCATAGGAATTATAATAGTACTAACCTTTAAGATACAGTGAAGGATAGATAATGCTTCCTGCATATTATAGTTTGACATTGATGTCAATCCATGTGCAATATCATTTCTCTCGTTCTTCCCTCTTTTTGTGAGTACGCCATATAACATGCGTAGTGTTTTGTGGTGTACAGGAAAGTCAGTGCCGTTGCACAATTCTTGCATCCTTTCTAGAAGTGTTTCCAATGGTATTTCATCGTGATTTTCCTTGACTGTCTGAATATTTAGCCTTCGACAAGCATCACGTATGCAGCCTTCAATTTTCATGGTTAAGGAATCAATCGCACAAACATAATTACCTTTATATTTGCCATTACTTTCCATTTCTTTCTTTATCTCTTCAACAATCTGCTGTACAGATGGCA
>Ga0256405_10003361_pt1 | contig 33157 bp, 30 predicted proteins | sample RumenRJG_02DNA_FD_189096 | JGI IMG/M metagenome (GOLD analysis project Ga0256405, IMG submission 189096) | Bovine rumen microbial communities from Lethbridge, Alberta, Canada - RJG_02 | ecosystem: Host-associated > Mammals > Digestive system > Stomach > Rumen | place: Canada: Alberta...
CATGATTGTATATATGTTCAAAAGTATCTACCTTAGTAACAAGTTCAAAAACAGATGGCTGCATCCATTTAATACATTCAAGTATTAAATCGTGTTTGGACTGTAAATCATTCCAGTGACAAATTCTTTCATAATGATATACTCTGTTACGCAGATTGCGTATTTGTTCCATTATATTTTGTATATTAGCAGAATTTTTTTGTGCTTTAGGGCAATTTTTGAAACCATATTTTATAATTTTGCTTTGAAAAGCACAAGAAGAATATCTTTTTGAAAAAAAAGCAGTCCAAAAACCCAATGAAAGCTCTGACACTATCCGTTCATGCGTTATTGCTTTTCCGCCATCTGAAATTCTCTTCTTTACTTCTTCAAGCTTATTAATGGCCGAATCTGACAGAGGAATTATTGTATACCAATCGTTTCTATTGCAAAATTGAGATAGAATCTCATCTATTTTGTTTCGGAGACATATTTCAAAAAAATGCAAAGAGCTATAAAGTGCCCGACATAATTCTATATTGTATAAATACCTAGCTAATGTTTCTTCATAATTCTCACCATTGTTTTTATATGCACTAAGACGGCTTGCCGTTAGAGCTTTTTCTATATTCAAATGAAATTCTTGTTTCATCTTAACCTCGTTTTCTTGACATTTAATCATTTTTGCCTTATATTATCAATGTGGGCCGCGGGATTCCTTCTCCCTGCCTTGAGCAGGTGGTCTATCGAAAGATAGCGTAGGGACCGCGGACGTGTTTTTTTAAAGTCCGAGTTCTGGTTTTTATCAGCCTGGGGCAACGAAAGGGCATCTTCGGATGCCTTGTTTTGTTTTAACTCTTTTGCGGTCATGGACTATCATCGCTTGACTTGCTGGCTTCATCTGCTATACTTGAACTATCGACGTGAGGTATCTTAGTTGCCCTGTCCGCTGATTTTTCAGCCGCGTCACTCAAGCCTTCGAATCTTTCGGAGGCTTTATTTATTTCTATAAGTTTATAGCATCTGTTCTTATTCCCGCCCATTGCTTCAAGGTAGCCGAATTCAGACAGCTGTCGCAGATAACGTTTGGATGTTGTGGGCGTAAAATTAAAATGCCGCACAAGTTCCTCTGTAGTGATTTGGGATTTATCGCTCATAAAATGCAGAATATCGACCAGTTTCTCGGCTAAAGTTGGCTTTATCGACCATTTATCGACCATTTTCTGCATTAGAAGTGGTTTATCGACCATTTTCTCACTACTCTCGCTCATGAAAGCATTAAAGAGTTCAATTTCTCTTTGCAGATGTTTTGCATGTAAGTTCAACATAAAAGCTGTAAAAAGTTCGTCATCATCTTTTTCTCTTGAGTCTATAAGGGCCTGAATATATTCTGCTTTGTCTTCCTTTAGCACTTTTGACGGAATAAGATTAAACTCCCACTGCAAAAGATTCATCAGAAGACGGCTCATTCTTCCATTGCCGTCTGCCCATGGATGAATTGTAACCAGTTCGTAATGCGCCCAGAAACTTAGATTGTAAACAGAAACAATGTCTTTTGGATTTATATTTTGGCGACGCTCATTCAACTTCTGGCAAAATGATTCAAGCTTTGCAGGAACTTTCTGATACGCCATATAAGAGGTTCCGCCAAATCCTGCAGTTACATTTACTTTTCTGAGTTCCCCTTTTGCTGCAGAAAAATCTCCTGTAATCGTGTGATATTCGCTTCCAGTTCGTGCCATTACTTTTGCCGAAAGGCTTATAAGAGAATCCACTGTGATTTCTGGATGATGCTTAATCCATTTTATTCCGTATTCGTAAGCGTTCTTTAAATCCAGATTCATCATCTGCTCTACCATTGTCCGCTTGCTGGAAGTAATTCCTTCATCAAACAAAAGCTGGGCTTCCACTTCCGTTACGGTTGAACCTTCGATTGCAGTGGAATGAGTAATGATTGAATACAGATAAAACTTTTCCCAGTCTATCTGCTCTTTTATTCCGAGTGAGTAATATTCATCCAAAATTTTCTGCAAGGTTCGTTCTGGCATTACAACTCCCCTTTCTGCGCTTTCTGATGAAGCTCTGTAATCTGTGTAAGAAGATTGTCTATGTCAGCATTAAGCTTTGAACGCTTTTCTTCGTAGTTTTGAATTGTTTCTGCAACGCTCAAGATTTCTTCTTCTTCGTGAGGATAGCCGCATACATCAAAGTTGTAGTTTGAATCAATAAGTTCCTGTGCTGTGTAGCATTTGGCTTTTGGATTTCTTTCTGCGTCTGTAATTTCCTTGCGATTATTCCACCATGCAATGCAGTCATCAAAATGCTTTAATTCCATCGGCTTTGTTTTGCTAAAGTGCTTGCGGTCGCTTGGAATATCTACGCGGTAGAACCAGGTCTTTCCAGTCGGCTCTTCATTATTGAAGAAAAGGATGTTTGTTGTAATGCTTGTGTACGGGCTGAATACGCTTCCGGGCAAACGGACGATTGTATGAAGGTTAAAATCTGTAAGAAGTTTTTTCTTAAGATTGTTTTTTGCGTTGTCGTTTCCGAATAAAAATCCATCTGGGACAATTACTGCAGCGCGTCCATGTTTTTTAAGACGATACATAATAACTGCCATAAACAAATCTGCTGTTTCGCTTGAACGCAAGTCTGCCGGGAAGTTCTGTTTGATGTCGTCTTTCTCGCTTCCGCCATAAGGTGGATTCATAAGAATTACATCAAAGGCATCTTTCTGGGTGTAGTCCAAAAGTTTATAAATAAGTGAGTTTCCATGATAAACCTTTGGGCTGTCAATTCCGTGCAGGAGCATGTTTGTGACACAAAGCATGTAAGGAAACTGTTTTTTTTCTATACCATATATTGAGTTATAGATTTTTTCAGATTCTTCGTTTGAAATGCTGCCTTTAGCATCTTTTACTTCTTCAAGTTCTTTTATCCAGCTGGAAAGGAATCCACCGGTTCCGCAGGCAAAGTCTGCCATTGTTTCACCTATCTGTGGTTTTATCATTTTTGCCATAAACTGAGTTACAGCACGTGGTGTATAGAACTCACCAGCACTACCTGCACTCTGGAGTTCTTTAAGAATTGTTTCGTAAATTTCGCCAAATGCGTGAGTTTCTTCATAGCTTCCAAAATCAAGTTCATCAATGATGTTTGCAATTTGGCGGAGCAGTACACCATCTTTCATGTAGTTGTTTGCATCTTCAAAAGTTGTGCGTACAATACTCTGGCGGATTGGTGTGTCAGGAGAGATTTCAAGATTTTTAAGAGTTGGGAAAAGCTTATTGTTTACAAAGTTCAAGAGTTTATCGCCGGTAAGTCCATCTCCCTGATTTTCAGTATGAGCCCAGTTACGCCATCGAAGTTCTTCAGGGATTATTGATTCATATTTTTCATCTTCAAATTCCCAGTCCTCTTCTTTTGCGTCATATACTTTTAAGAAGAGCATCCAGGCTATCTGTTCTATTCTCTGTGCGTCACCATTAATACCGGCATCATTGCGCATTACATCACGGATGCGTTTTACAAAACTACTTAAGTTGCTCATTTATATTTCCTTTCTATATACTATCACACGGATTTGTGTTTTACTACGTAAAACACTGATTTTACGGTTTTTCTTTTGTCAGCCCAAAAATCGATATTCGTTCCCATTGGAGAGAGGCTTTTCCGAAATTTATCAGCAAGCCGATTTCTTTATTTATTGCTTTCAGATAATTAATGACCTGTGCCTTGTGTTCATTTTCCAATCTTGATACAGCTTTTAATTCTACAATTATATTATCGTAGCAAAAAAAATCTGCAAAATATTCTTTTTTTAGTTTTCTGCCTTTATAAACTATATTGAGTTTCTTTTCGCGTTCATATGGGATTTTCTGTAATTGAAATTCTAGCTCCAACGCTTCCTGGTAGACAGGTTCGAGAAATCCGCTTTTTAGTTCATTATGAACTTCAAGACAAGCATTTATTATTGTCTGTGTTTGCTCCTCAAATTTCAACACATTACTTCTCCTACTTCAGAGCAAATTCCGTAGGAATTTGCAAATCCGTGTGACAGTCATTATGCCACCCTATAAAGTTCAGACTCAATTTCACGAAGAGTCTGTCTGTATTTATCACTACCACCAAACAATGCAGCTATACGAGCTGGTTTACCATATTTAGTAAATGGATTCTGTTTCAGAATCTCTGTTGATTCAATATCATAAATGCCAAGTTCGGCATATTTATCCAAAAGTGCATTTATAACTTCGCGAGCAGCTTCGCCGTATTTTCCAAAGATATCTCTCTTCTTTACATTCTCTGCACGTTCTCGTCTTGTCAGTGGTTTTTGGTTAAATGCAATATGGCAAATGAAATCAAAGTCATCTACATCTGTCATGTTCTGGTCTTTTTTAATCAGTTCAAGGTCTATGCCTTTTTCTTTGAGCATGTTGCGTATGATTTCTTTTTTCTGCTCGCCGTTCCAAGTCTGAATAAAGTTCTCCAAAGTCTGGTATGTTCCAAGAATACTTTCTTTTGTGTAGTCCTCGATAGAAACTTGTCGCAAGATTTTTCCATCTGTGTCGTAAATCGAAACTAAACGCTGAAGAACACCTACTTTTATTTGACCTTTTCCAATAATTTGTATTGTGCGTTTTTCAGTTTTTTGTCCATCTTCATCATCACTGTCGCTTCGACTACGCTCAGCGACCGAGTTTTCTTTATCAGACATTTTCTGTTCGGTGAGCATAGTCGAACCGAACTCTTCATCCTGCTCAATTTCCCCATCCCATTCTGGGTCGGCAAACAGACGGCTCACCCTGCGGAAGTCCATAATTGTAAAATGAGTTTTTCCTTCACTGTATCGCAATCGAGTGCCGCGACCGATAATCTGTTTAAACTCTGTCATTGAATTAATCAGCTCGTCGATGACAATCAGTTTTACCATTTTACAGTCACTTCCTGTAGAAAGCAGTTTTGAAGTCGTTGCAATTACAGGATATGGTTGCGAAACAGAAATAAAATAATCAAGCTTATCCTTTCCGTATTTATCCCTTCCGGTAATGCGGACAACATACTGTTCCTTTACATTTCCCTGATTATCTTTTAAAACCATGTCAGTATTTAAATTGTTTAAGGCAACCCGCATTCTGTCTGCAGCATCTTCTGTAGGACAGAATACAATCGTTTTAGACATACGGTCTGTTTCTTTCAGGTACTTTGTAATTTCGGCTGCAACTTCATCTATACGGTCTTGAATAATGATGTTGTAATCATAATCAGAAAGATTATATTCTCGGTCTTCAATTTCGTTTCCATGAATATCTTTCTGACCTTTTTTTGGCCGCCAGCCGTCATCAATATTTGTATGAACATTAATTACTTTGAATGGAGCAAGGAAGCCATCTTCAATTCCCTGCTTAAGACTGTAAGAATAAACTGGCTCTCCAAAGTAATCAATGTTAGAAACATATTTTGTTTCCTTTGGAGTCGCAGTCATACCAATCTGTGTTGCACCATTAAAGTATTCAAGAATTTTTCGCCAGCGAGAATCAGCTTTTGCAGAACCGCGATGACACTCATCTACAATAATCAAATCAAAGAAGTCAGGAGTAAAATATTCTTTGTATTTAGAAACTTCAAGAGAGATTTCTTCATCAGTTTCTTCTTCGCTTTCATCTTTATGTTTTGAGCTATCCAGCTGCTGATATAGGGCAAAGTAAACCTGATAAGCAGAGATTTTAGATTTGTCTTCTTTCTGAAAATTGATTTTGTGAATTACTTTTTCAAGAGGCTTAAAGTCCTGCTGGATTGATTGATCTACTAGATTGTTTCTATCCGCAAGATAAAGAACTTTATTTTTAGTTCCAGATTCAATCAATCGCCAGACAATTTGGAATGCAGTATAAGTTTTTCCAGTTCCTGTTGCCATGGCAATGAGAATGCGAGCCTGATGTTTTGCAATTGCTTCAAGAGTTCTGTTTACTGCATTACGCTGATAGTAACGTGGCGGATAACAGTCTGCTCCAGAATAGAAAGGGGTATTCAAAAGTTTTTCTTCAAAACAAAGAGGAACATCGTAGCATTTATTTTCGCCGTCTATGGCATAAGCCATGCGGTTTTCCACTTCCATGATTTTTTCCGCATCCACTCCACGCCAGCGGGCCATCAATTCTTCTGCGGTAGGAAAATCTGAAAGTGGAATTTCTTTTTCTAAGCCTGTAGTAAAATCGTGTTCAAAAAAAGTTGACCCATTAGAAGTATAAACAAAAGGAACATCAAGCAAAACACCGTAACTGATAGCCTGCTGTAAGCCGTACGATGAAGAATGATTATTGTCTTTTGCTTCAACGATTGCAAGCGGTGTTCCCTTGTTGTACCACAGAATGTAGTCACATCGTTTTCCTTTGTCGCGGCTTGGAATGTTTCCTTTGATTTTGACTTTTCCGTCTGTAAAATTGTTGAGAGGAGATGCTGAAATATGAAGATTTTGATTGCGCTTTTTTACAGCCTTCCAGATTTCTGTTTCCATGGAGATTTTTTTTGCATCCCACTTTGCTTCGAGGGCAGTTGTTATGTATTCATGTTTTATGTCTTCTTCGGACATTTCGTGAATGTCAAAAATATCACTCATTTTTCACTCTCCATCAGCAGCATTCACTTCCATAATATCCCCAATCTCACAGTCCAAGGCTATGCAGATTTTCCTAAGGCTCTCCATAGAAACATCTTCGCCTTTGCCCATTTTGGCTACGATGTTGCTGGTGATTTTTGCCTGGCGGATGAGGTCACTTTTGTTCATGTCGCGATCGATTAGGATTTTCCAGAGTTTTTTGTAACTTGCGCTCATTGTAGTTTTCCTGTTTTGATTTCGGTCTTTAAATAGTCATACACATAAAGAGGGCTTTGAAAGTAAAGTCCTGTCTTTGGGTCGCAGAGCTTCTGGTAGAGTTCTGAGTTGTACACGGCACGCAAGGCCTGTTCCATGGTAAAAGAAAAATCCCTTACAAGATATGTGGCTAGGTCGCGCGTGGTACATTCAATCTGATATTCAATGTCATTCATGGCAGAGGTTCTTTGTTTTGCAAGGTTTGAACCGTGATATAAAAACATCAGACATTTCCTCCATGGTCTTTGCAATAAGAAGCTAATGTATCTACCATTTCCGAATATGCAAGGGTGTGGGCTATATTGTAGTGCTGTTCCAAAAGCGTAATGGCATTAAATCGATCTAGGTAGTTGAATGCCTGTGTGGTGGAAAGCGAATGTTTTTTTGCAAAATCGCTTACGAGAGCAACTGTGTATTCAATTTTGTCTTTTACAGGTACTTCCGCCATTTTGATTCCCCAACAAAAGAATTATACCATGATTCTCTTAAATTTTCAATAAAATCTCACGAAATCGGGAGAAAAGCGAGAAAAATATTTCCTAAGGTAAAAGCTAAAATTCTCACTGAGAATTTTTTAAAAGTCAGTGAGAATTTTTAAAAACTCAGTGACTTTTTGACCAAAACTCACTGAGAATTTTCGGAGAAAAACTTGCCGTCTGCAAAGCCAATTCCGACAGGGGATTTTTTAATTTGTCAGGCATCTTTTTGCGTTAGGGATTGTAGCACCGCCGAAGGCGTACCGCGCAAGCGGTATGGAGCGATAGCGAAAGTGCGGAAAGCCCGACCGCCACTTGTGGCGGGAACGCCCAATTTATTCATAAACTTTCCAAAGATATTTCTAGGCACATTTTTCGAATCTGTCGCTTTTCTTACACAAAGCTGAAATCTGTCCATTGAAAAAGAGGATTCCCATGCTACAATTTTTCAAGATACGCACTCTAAACTACTTCAAAGTAGACACAAAGGATTATTCAATCAGCGTGAATGGCGACACAGCGCACATGAAAGTTACCCACATACTCACGGCAAAAGTTTATGGCATAAGCGGCAGCTGGACTATGAGCGGTGAAAACACTTACAAAATGCGTGGCGGAATCTGGGTCAGGATAAAATAAAAAATTATTTTTCATTTTCAAATTTCTGCAAAAGTCTCAAAACTTAATGCAAGCAACACATGTGCCAAAGCAAGAAAATTGTATCAGCACAGTCTTTTGCCTACTGACAAAAATCTTCAACTCCCCAATAGCTTCCTGTTCCCTAATAAATCTGAACTTAACTACAGAATACACAAAAGGGTCTTCCGCACTGCCATAGCTGGAGACAAGAAAACCCATTGCAGAGCCTGCTTTTCTACATAGTGTAGCCAGGCTTTACAAACACGTTTTTGTTGGAAGAATCCGCCACCTTATCGTAAACCCTTTCCTTCCATTCATCCTGCGGCACATCCTCTATAGAAACAGAAAAATGCTCTATTTCGCGGCCAAGCTCACGGCTAGCAACTTCGGCAAGCTTTTCCGCAAGATTCTTCTTAATCTTTTCATCCCTTCCCGGGTACATCTGCACTGTAATATGAGGCATTACATTCTCCTTTTTTCTTTTTAAGTATAAATCATATTAGCAAAAAGCAAAAATATTTTATAGGGGGAAAGGCCTATCCCCTGCATATCAAAACAGAAAAATATCTGCCGCTTTCCTTACCGAAAGATTCATCTGCAAGCAAGATTTCTGCAAAAGCGGCAAAATCTTTTCCATATATTATGCGCTCATCGTCCATCGATGCGTTTTGCACAAGAAGGCATTTTTCTTCAATGCCAAGCTCCACTGTAAGCAAAAGAATTTGGACAAGGCTTTTGTTCATCTTCATTATAACTTTTGTTCCACCGTCCAAAGAAGAAAGCTCATTTGTTAGCCGACCGTCAAAGAACCATTCGTCTCCGCATATTATGTGAAGGTCTTCTTCTGCCTGGCACAAAACAGTGGAAGCAGATGCCGCAGCCTGGCAGAATGAAGGAATGCCGGCAAGAAATTTTGCACCAAAGCCTGCCCCGCAAATCATGGAGGCAAATTTTCCCGCAGTAGAAAAAACAGAAGGGTCTCCTATGGTAACAAAGGCGCAATCCTTTCCCTCTCTTAAAAAAGCAAGGCACTTTTCCTTAGCATCTTCATAAACAAGTGAATCATTTTTGCGCATGGAAAATTCAAGGGGGAGAAGAATCTTTTTGCCAAGGTCAACAGCACCTTTTGCAGTTTCTAGCGCACGGCTTTTTTGCTGCCCAGATTTGCTTTTGGTCACAGGGTAAAAAATCACAGGGCATTTCTGCAAAGTCCTTACGGCCCCAAGCGTCATAAGCTCAGAAGAGCCAGGGCCTGTTCCAACCACATAAAGGATTCCGCTCTTTCCCATATCTATTTTTCCTCAAAAGCTTCTTTTGATTCAGGCGAAACATGAAGAACAAAACCATTCTTTGCATCCCCGTCAATCATCACTTCAAGTATATGGGTATCTTCCGTATCAAGCCCACCGCAACGAAACTCGTCGTGCTTTAAGTTTTCAAATTCCGAAGTGTCGTCCCCTACCCTAAAAATTGCAAAGCTGTCCCTGTTGAATTCATCTTTCCTGTAGCGGTGCCCATAAGAATGAAGAAGATAAAATGCTTCTTTTTTAAAGAGCCCGCTTTTAAGCGATATTGTTTTTGGAACCCATTGCCCGTCAAAAGTCTTTAAAGCACCGGGGTTCATCATCTTTAGGTTCTGCACAATTTTTACGTCCGACAAATCAAACCTGGCTGTCTCTTCCCAAGATTCAGACCAATCTGAATTGTACCTTCTTATTTGTAGCTCAAGGTAGGAAGCGTATTCTATTTTCCTTCCATCTCCAGAACCAATGATAAGCATTACCATATCTTGCGGAGAACAATACGTCCTAACTCCTGTACTAAGCCAGCCAGAAACTTTTCTTCCATCCGCAGTATAACTTGTAATTTGCGTAAAATATTTATCAGCACCAAGAAGCGGTCTTTTTACATTCAAACTTAGCGAAAAGTCATCAGCAAATTTTGGCTTTGCATAAAGTTTCCCCTCGTGAACAATTTCTTCCTTTTTCTTGCGCGTAGGTTTTGCTTCATCTTCGTAAATGGAAAAATAAGTCGCCTCAACAGTTGAATATCCTCCAAAAGAAACATTCGTATTCATTGCACTTGCAAGAAGAATGTAAAAATCCTTCCGCAGTATAGGCTTTGAGGCATTTTCTTCACTCTTGCTCAAAATGAGCTTGCGGTCAAAGGCCCTCCCATAAGTTTGCCCCTGTTCTGTAAAGCCTATTTCTTCCGGCTCGTCAATGCAGCTATAGGTGTTGCCAATAAAGCGGGTAACATATTTTAAGGCATCGTATTCAGTAAGCGGGGCATTAAGCGAAAGAGAAAAAAGTTCTTCTTGCGTAAGAAGAGGTCTTTTAACAGCATAAAAAAGAGAGAGCAAAAAAGTTTTTTCTTCCTCGCTAAATTTTTTATCCAACGGAGCAAGCTCCTTAATCAAGTACCACTCCTTTGAACTTTGCCACGCCGAACCTACACCTTGAACTCTTAAGAGCGTTCTTAACGCTTCTTCTACAGAAAGTCCACCTTCCCTTTTTAAATCCTCTTCCGAAACTATATTGAACTTTGCCAAATCCCAAACTCGTCCGCAGTCAGCAAAAAAAGCTTCCTTCCCCTGGGCAAAGATGGAACTTAGAAAAATAAACAAGCCCAGCATCAAAAGTAAAGGCCGGGCACTCTTTCTTACAAAAACACTTTCACCATTTTTCATAAAACAAAGTTTACCACAATTATTTATTCCACTCAACACAGACAATCCGGTAGCCATAAAAATCAGCTTCCCTATTTATTCTTATGTAAAGAAATCGGAAATAAGTTTTGTGTGCAGCGGAAGTCAAAGACGGCTGAAAACCCGCATTGGAGCGGAACGAGCGAAGCGAGTTTAATTTCCTATTCCGCGACACCGCGGGTTTCTCAGACGTATTTGACTGGGAGCGGAACACAAAAATTATTTCCGTGTTTGTTATGCAAAGAAACCGCTACCAAGGAAAGATTTTTTATGCTATACTCAAAGCAAGGAGTTAAATGTGGCTATGAATGAAAACAGAATCAAGCGAAACGACCTGCTTTCGCAAAAAGTTATCAAAGGCTTGGAATCTCGCGGCATGGCGGGATATTACGTTCAGACAAAAGAAGAGGCTCTTTCACTTGCACTCTCAATGATTCCAGAAGGAGCAACAGTCTCAAAAGGCGGCTCAATGAGCGTAAAAGAAATAGGCCTTTCCGAAGCACTTGCCAAGGGAAACTACAAGTTTACAGACAGAGACAACAGGGGACCCGATGCGGAAGACCCAAGAACTGCAGCCCTTAAGGCTTACGATGCAGACGTATATCTTTGCAGTACAAACGCAATTACAGAAGACGGCGTACTTGTAAACATAGACGGCAACGCAAACAGAGTATCTGCACTGGCATTCGGTCCAAAGAAAGTAATCCTCATTGTAGGAATGAACAAAATTGCCCCGGACGTAGACAGTGCACTAAAAAGGGCAAGAAACGAAGCAGCACCAATAAACACCCAGCGCTTTGGCCTCAGCACACCCTGCTGCAAAACAGGCTCCTGCATGAACTGCAAAAACCCAGACACAATCTGCTGCCAATTCCTGATTACCCGCTATTCAAGGCACCCCGGCCGCATACACGTAATCCTCGTAAACGAACCCCTCGGTTTCTAAAATCTTTAGCGTCTACTGAAAAACTATTTAATCAAAAATGGTGCAAGTAATTTAACAGTATTCAAAAAGATAAAAGTGCAAGGAGAAATGCCGAAAACGACGGAAAGCCTTGCACTTGTCTCCAAACAGCCCTGCTTATGTACGAATAAAAATTACTGTAAACAAAAGAAACTGGGTTCTTAGGCATATCGCGATACGTTGAGCGATATGGCCCTAAGCCGTGCCCAGGGATGAGACGGTAGCAAGTGCGTACCGTCGAAGGTGGTTTGGAACGCGCAACGAAGTTTCAAGCGGGGGAGGAAACATCGGGCTTCGGACTCTGAGAGGTTTCCTCCCCTCCAAATTAGGGGTCCAAGGGCACTCCCTTGAAAAAAGTTTTTTTAGTAAACATCTATTACAGAAGCTTTTCGTATTCACAAACAGGAACCGGCTTACTGTAATAATAGCCCTGAATCGTCTCGCAGCCAAGGGAGCGCAACCTTTCAACCTGGCTCTTACTCTCCGCCCCTTCTGCAAGACAATGAAAACGCAGGTCCTTTGCCATCATGATTATGTGCCGCACAAGAGTTACGTCTTTTGAATCCTCCGGCTTAGATTCAAGCCTGTCAACAAAACTCTTGTCTATCTTTAAAGTGTCAATCGGCATGTCAGCAAGCAGGGAAAGAGAAGAATATCCTGTTCCAAAGTCATCAATAGAAATGCTAAAACCCGCCCTCTTTAGCTTGTTCAAAAGGGCAAGCATATAATCCTTGTCTTCGTAGGTAGCACTCTCCGTAAGCTCAAAGTCCACAAGAGAATGTTCCACCCCGTATGAATCCACCACCCTGCAAAGGTATTCAAGAAGATTGGGATTTTCCAGCTGCTTTCTGGAAAGATTCACAGACACAGGCTTTACATTGCGACCTTCCTTCTTCCAACGGCAAAGGCATTCGCAAACCTTATGCAGAACAACGTCGTCCACCTTTCCAATAAGGCCAATGCGTTCAAAAAAAGGAATAAAACGGCTGGGCGGCAAAAACTGAACCCCCTTAAAGTTCCAGCGCACAAGAGCCTCCGCCCCCTTAAGATTTTCACTGGCAACATCATACTTGGGCTGCATGTAAACAAGAAATTCATCGTTTGCAATTGCGGTATCAAGGTATGCGCGTATTTGATCCGCCCAAAAAAGATCGTCATACATCTTTTCTGTATAAAAAAGAATTTCGTTCTTATTGATTTTATTGCCAAGAGACTTTGCCAGCTTAGCCGCATCCGCAACGCGCTCATCCATAAGCATGGTAGCCCTCATGGGAACAACCCCGCAGCGGAAAAAAATCTGGTACTTGGAATCTTGGTCCAAGGGAGAAAGGCTTTCAAAAAGCTCCGTAAATTTGCGCCTTATCTCATCCTCCTCCATGTCCTTAAAAATAACTGCAAAATTGTCGTTGTCACACCTGGCGCTCTCATAAATCCAGTCCTGTTTCTTAAGCGCCTCTGAAATCCTAATAAGATAATGGTTCGCAATAATGTGGCTAAACAGCTCGTTTATCATGCGGAAACTTTTCACATCAAAAATGGCAAAGCAAAAGTCGTTAATCTCTGGCGAAACATGCTCAAACAAAAAATGCCTTATGTATCTCCAATTCCTGGCACCGGTGTAATTATCAAAAAATGCAATGTCGTAAAGCTGCTCCTTCGTAACATCCGAAAGCCCCTCTGGCCTTACCATCTCTACCTTACCGGTATCAAGGCATTCAAAATAGATACGGATTTTATCGTTACTGTAAAAAAGCTGCCTAACCGAAGGATTCTTTGCAATCTCCGCATTCGTCCACTTTCTGTAGTTGATATCCGTATGCAAAACGGTATCTATAACCTCATCAATAACCTTGTCGTTCAAAACTTCAACTTCAAGAACATCCACCGCCATCACGTAAATTCCGGGAAGGCAAACAGAATCAAGCCCCTCTGGATAGCTTATCTTATCGTCGTCAGGACGAAATTCCATCCCCAAAACGCTACCCTTGTATTCATCTGTGTTAAGCATAAAAAGACCCGGATAATCATAAGTGCCAAAAGCTCCTATATAGGGAATAAGTTCCTTGGGATATTTGCAATTAAAAAAATCCACTTTCCTATTTTGGTCTGCAGGAACAAAATATAAAATTCGCCTGGGCTTGTAAAAATGATTAAATCGAAACTGCACTTTTTTAAACTCCTAAAAACACGAAGACCCGGCACCATCTCGAAGAAATCACAAACACCCGGCACAATTACATTTTACACCAGCAGAATAAGAATCGTCAACTTTTCTTTTTGAATTTTATAGAAGCTAATTTTTTGGACGGAAGTTTTGTTTGCTCTACCATTTTACTCCATATCTAACTCGACCGAACGCCAATCTGCGTCACCCGCTTTCCAGGGCTCCGCTAGCGCTCCGGCCCGCCTCCGGCGGTCTGGCTACGCCACCCTTCCAATCGGGCGTACGACCCAAGAAAATCCTTCCGTGGATTTTCTTGGGTATTGCAGAAGCCAAAGGCTTCTGCATGTTGCTAAGCCGCGCATCCATGCGCTTGTTACTCTTTGGCAAGAAACAATTACGTTCCCTGAGCCTGCCCAAGAAAAACCCCTCCGTGGATTTTTCCTGGGATTGCAGAATCGCTGCGCAATTCTGCATGCTGCTAACCCGCCCTCCATGGCTAGATACTGTTTGGCAAAAAACAATTACGTTCCCTGAGCCTGTCGAAGGGAACAACCCTAAAAAAGCATTTGCATTTACTGCATACATATATTCTTTGCTCTTGTACAAAGGAGAAATTTATCTTAGAATAAGGATATTAAAAATAGTAACGCAAAAATTGCTGCATTGGGGGAGAAAATGCACTTACAAACTTTTGCCGCAAACACTACAGAAACAGATCCTCAAAAGTTAATAGACACTTTTTTTAGCGAGTACCCCCAGAATTTCACACCAGAGGATGAAGAAAAAATCCGCAGCGCATGGGACTTCCTAATCGGAAAGACAAGAAACCTAAAGCGCAAGTGCGGACTTCCCTATTACCTTCACCCAATGAGAGTTGCATGCATCCTTGCAGAAAGCCACCTCGGTGCAGACGCAATAATCTCCGGCATCTTCCACAACATTCTGGACGTAGACAGCGAATGTCTTGACGAAATAGAAAAACGCTTTGGAAAGGACGTTGCAAACATTGCAAAGGGAACCGCAAAAATCACCGGCTTAAAAATAAAAAGCAAAACCCTGCAGGAAGCAGATTCAATCAGAAAGATGCTCTTTGCCATGATAGACGACATCCGCGTAATCCTGGTAAAACTTGCAGACCGTCTTGACCGCATGCGCAATCTAAAGTCCGTAGACGAGCAGGCCCAGCGTGCAGTTGCAAAAGAAGTAATAGACATCTGGTGTCCACTCGCAAGCCGCCTTGGTATGAGCGACGTAAAAAGCGAAATGGAAGACCTTAGCCTAAAATACTCAAACCCCGATGCCTTCCAGCAAATCAAGGCAATCGTAGCGCAAAAAAAAGCAGAGCGTGCAGACTATCTGGACAAGGCCGTAAAAAAGATTTACACCGCCGCAGAAAAATCAGGAATAAGCGTTACAATCACAAGCCGGGCAAAGCACTTTTATTCAATCTACCAAAAGATGCGAAAGCGCAACAAAGAAGCAGGCGAACTCTACGACCTTCTTGCCCTGCGCATAATCTGCCAGACCGCAAACGAATGCTACACCCTCATAGGAATTGTTCACGGCCTTTGGAAGCCAATGGACGGCCGCTTTAAAGACTACATAGCCATGCCAAAACCAAACGGCTACCAGTCCCTTCACACAACCGTCATCTGCGAAGGAAAACCGCTGGAAATTCAAATCCGCACACAGGAAATGCACAACATAGCAGAACACGGTGTTGCATCCCACTGGCTTTATAAAAAGGGCACAAACCACGACATGGTAAAAGCGGAAGACCTTAGCATCATAAACCAGCTGCGAAGCCTCCGCGACCAAAACCTAAGCGACGAACGCTTCTTCTCCGAGCTAAAGAACGAGCTTTTGGGAGACAGCATTTACGTCTTTACCCCGCGTGGAGACGTAAAGGAACTTCCAGCCGGCGCAAACGCAATCGACTTTGCATACGCAATCCACTCCGACGTTGGCGAAAAAATTGTAGGCGCAAAGGCAGACGGAAAAATCATTCCGCTTACAGCCCCGCTGCAGAACACGCAGATAATAGAAATCCTCACAAACCCGCAGGCACACCCAACACAGGGACAGCTGCTTGCAGTAAAAACAGGAAAGGCCCGGCAAAAGATTCACTCCTGGCTTACCGCAAACGACCCAACCTTCATAGACAAGGAAGCACTGGAAAAGCGTGAGGCAGAAATTGCCGCAAACACTATCCACTCCAAGCAGGTGGCAGAAGAAAAGCGCAAAAAACGAGCCGCCACCAAAAAGCCGGAAGTTGACTACACAGGAAAAATCCGCATAGAAAACACAACCAATTTTATGGTTACAATTGCAAAGTGCTGCTCACCAAAACCCGGAGACCCAATAGCAGGCTACGTCTCCCGCAACAGGGGCATTACAATTCATAAGGCATCATGCCTTACCTACCTTCGCATACAGGACGTGGAAAAACGCACGGTAAAAGTTGAATGGGATACAGGAAAGCAAAAGTCCGCAAAGCAGATTGAAGCAGAAAACAAGCGCAAGGAAAAGATGAGGGAACAGGCAATAGCAAAAAACAAGTACAGCCGCCAGCGCTAAGCCTTACGGCCAAAAATATCCCGCAAGTCACCGTTAAGGTCTCTAAATATTTTTGTGTCTTTTAAACCGGCACTCCTAAAGATGTACTCTGTCATCTCCGCATTGTATTCACCGGCTTCCGCAATCAGAACACCGTCTGGAGAAAGCTGCGCCACAGCCTGGGGAACAAGATTGCGCATTATGCCAAGACCGTCATCTTCCCCGGTAGGATCGCCATGAAGGTTAACGTCCCCGTCCAGTGCAAGAATGGGTTCGCTCCGTCCGTCCTTTAGCAAATCATGGGCTTCTTTTGAAGGAATATATGGTGGATTTGTTACAATAAGGTCAAAGCTGCCGCTTACTGCCTCAAACAAATTTGTCCTTACAAAGCGCACTCTGTCACGCAGGTGCGAAAGTCCTGCATCTGAGCTAAAAAGCATATCCACATTCTGCCGGGCAATGTCCAGGGCAGATGAACTTATGTCTGCAAGAAGTACAAGCGGAAGTTTTTCTTTGGGAAGGAATTTTTCGCATTCAAGAAGCAGGCTTATTCCAACGCAACCGCTTCCGGTGCACATGTCGCACACCGTTAGCAGGTGATTGCCACCGCACTTTTCCTTTACTATTTCAAGTGCTTTTTCTACAAGAAGCTCCGTGTCCGGCTTGGGAATAAGAACGTCGGGGGTAACAAGAAAATCGTAGCCGTAGAATTCCTTGTGGCCGGTTATGTAGGCTACCGGGAGGCCTGTCTTTCTTGCCGCAATATAAGAAGCAAACTTTTCTTCTTCTTCACAAGAAAGTTCACGCTCCCGCTTAAAAATCAAATCGGTTTTGCTAAAGCCGCTTACCGCCCCCAAAAGAACATCGCTGTCCAACTGGGCGGAAGGGCTTGTCTTTTCAAGAGAATCAAAACCGTATTTTCTTGCCTCTTGTATTGTCATACGCAAAGGGAAATTCTATTCGGCAAGCTGCTCTTCTTTTGCATAGACGTTAAGGGCATCAAGCATTTCGTCCATGTTGCCCATCATGAATGAAGGCAGGTTGTGGAGCGAAAGGTTTATGCGGTGGTCTGTTATGCGGTCCTGGGGAAAGTTGTAGGTGCGGATTTTTTCGCTTCTTGCCCCGGAACCAACCATAGTCTTTCTGGAAGCAGAACGCTCGGCCTGTTTCTTGCTTTCTTCAAGGTCAAAAAGTCTTGCACGCAAAATCTGAAAAGCCTTGGCCTTGTTCTTGTGCTGGCTCTTTTCATCCTGCTGAATTACCACAAGTCCCGTCGGAATGTGGGTAAGGCGAACGGCAGAGTCTGTTGTGTTAACACACTGTCCGCCCGGACCGCCTGCACGCATTACGTCAACACGCACGTCTTCCGGCTTTATTACAATTTCCGTTTCGTCTGCTTCGGGAAGAACCGCTACCGTTGCAGTAGAAGTCTGCAAGCGTCCCTGGGATTCAGTTGCAGGAACACGCTGAACACGGTGAACGCCGCTTTCCCAACGGAGAGTTCCGTAAACAAATTTTCCGCTGATGTTGGTAACGATTTTGTTAAAGCCACCAACTTCCGTTTCCTGGGCTTCCATTGTTTCTGTCTTCCAGCCTTTGCGCTCTGCAAGGTGGGAGTACATTTCCCAAAGATCGCGGACAAAAAGCGATGCCTCGTCTCCACCAGCCGCACTGCGGATTTCCAGAATGATGTTCTTTTCATCAAGAGGATCCGGAGGAATAAGCTTTAGCTTTATCTGCTCTTCTATTTTTGGCTGCTGCTCCTCAAGTTCCTTAAGTTCCTCGCGGGCCATTTCCTTCATCTCTGCGTCATCTTCTTTAGTAATCATCAGAGTGTCATCTTCTATGCCCTTGAGTATTCTTTTGTATTCATCATAAAGTACCATTAAATCGGAAAGGTACTGATTTTCGCGCATCACGTCCTTGTATTTCTTCTGGTCTTTTACAAGCTCAGGGTCTGCAACCATTTTGGTCACTTCTGCAAAGCGGACGGTCAAATCTTCAAGTTTCTTAATCAAATCCATAGCGGTAGAATTATATTGAATTCCTTGGAAAAATTCAACACATCGCCCAAAGTCGGAAGGGCCGGAATTGCACCACGCTTTGTTACGCAAAGGGATGCCACGCAGTTTGCAAAGCTAACGTCCATCTCCAGTTCTTCCCTGCTAAAGTCAAAGGGATTTTCCCTCCGCGTAAGGGCATAGAGTAAGCCGCCGGTAAAGGAGTCTCCAGCACCAGTCGTGTCCACAACATTTACGCTTGGAACCGCTATTGTACCGCTAAAAACTTCATCAGTGCCTTTTGCTGAATAATACACGCCCCTGCTTCCAAGTGTAACAAGGACAAGCCGCACCCCACATTCATGAATCAAGGCAGCCCCTTCTGCATAAGAAATGTCTTCCCCAAAGAAAAGGGCAAGTTCCTCATCGGAAATTTTTACCATGTCCGAAAACGACAGCATGGACTTCATTTTTTCAAGAGCATCTTTTCTTCCACCCCAAAGTCGCTCACGGTAATTTGGATCGTAGGAAATAAAACCACCCGCTTGCTTAACAATGCGCACAGCTTCCATTTGTGCAGAAGCAGAAGGTTCATCCGTTAAAGAAAGGGAGCCAAGCTGCAAAAACTTTGTTGAAGATAAAATTTCCCTGTCCAAATCTAAAGGGGAAAGGCATGTGTCTGCACCGGGGTTTCTGCAAAAGGAAAAATTTCTTTCCCCATTTTGGTCAAGGCTAACAAAGGCAAGAGTTGTGTGCTGTTTTTTTGTAGTGCGCATTCCGCTTGTGTCCACTTTCACGTTTTCAAGGGCAGCCTTTAGGTCTTTGCCAAATGAATCTTCCCCTGTCATTCCAATGAATGAAGAAGCCCCTCCAAGCTTTGCAACTGCGGCGGCACAGTTTGCAGGAGCGCCACCAGGATTTTCCTCATATATATTTTTACCGTCGGCATTTTTTCCGGCAGCAGTAAAGTCAATCAGGATTTCTCCCAAAGCGGTAACATCATATTTCTTCTGCATGGCACATCCTCTTTTAAGTTGCTGAACAAGCCGCTCAGCCAAAAAGCTTCTTTAATTTTTCAAGCGACAAATCTTTTGTGGAATCAAAAATAATATCCGCCGCACTCACATCGTCTCCGCTTGATTTTATTCCGCAGGCTTTTATTCCGGCAGACTTTATTGCGCACACACCGGAACGGGCATCTTCAATTCCAAGACAGTCAGTGTACCAGACACCGGCACTTTCCGCAGCATTCAAAAAGATGTCCGGCTGGGGCTTAGCCTTTATTCCTCCAGAAAAATCCAAGGGCTTAGAAAGGCTGCACTCAAAGTATTTTTCAAGACCCAGGGCCTTTATTATAGCGGGGGCATTTTTGCTGGAAGAAGCAAGCGCACACGTTATTCCTTCAGCGTATGCTTCTTTTAAAAGATTTTCAATTCCCGGAAGAATGTCGTCTTTGCCAAGAGAAGAAATCAATTCCTTGTAACGCTCATTTTTCTCGTAGCAGGCCCTCTCCCTTTTTTCCTTGCTCCAGACAACCTTGTTTGCTTCAAGAATAACAGCAAGAGAGGCTTCTCTGGAAATGCCCAAAAGCTTTTTGTTTATTTCCTGATTAAAGATAAGACCTTCCCTGTCCGCCATCTCTTTCCATGCCCTGTAATGAAGTTCGGCAGTATTAGTGATTACACCGTCAAGGTCAAAGAGAAGGGCCTTTAGCTTTGGTGCAAGACAAAAAGTTTTTTTCTCACCTGCGCCAAGGGTAAATTCAACATTGCGATGCCTTAGGCTTACCCCCGCGCTTTCTTTTCTAAGTGAATATTCGGCAGCATCATGTGTTAAAGTCACGTCAAGAATTGACCCCTTTAGAGCAAGCGAAAACTTTAGCTTTTTCCAAGAAGACGGTATCTGAGGATTGAATGAAAACTTTCCGCCATAGTCAGAGAATCCTGCAAATCCGTAAACCACACTCATCCAGCTTCCTGCCATACATGCAGTGTGAATTCCGTCGCGGGAATTTCCGTTCACATCATCAATGTCCATGCGGGCGGTCTTGTTAAAATAGTCCAGGGCTTTGTCCTTTTTTCCGCATACAGATGCCATTATGCTCATTATGCAGTGTGAAAGAGAAGAATCCCCGGTTGTATATTTTTCGTAAAAATTAAAGTTCCTGATTTTTTCTGCAAGCGTAAACCTTCCTGCAAGCAAAAACTGGGCAAGAACCAAGTCTGGTTGCTTTAGAACCCTGTGGCGGTAAATCACAAGAGGATGGTAATGCAGCAGAAGCGGATAATTTTCTTTTGGCGTATTTTCAAAATCCCAGTCGGCCTTATCCATAAAAGAATCATCCTGGGGAATAATGCCCTCTTCATCATCATAGGGAATGTACATTTTTTTTGCAGCAAGTTTCCATTCATTTTTTTCTTCTTCGCTGGCCTTGTCTCCTGAACGTTTAAGGGCAATCTCCAAGTTTTCGCGTGCCATCAAATTTGTAAAGGCATTATTGTTTACAATGGCTGTGTATTCATCAGGCCCTGTAACATCTTCTATGCAGAAGGCACCGTCCTTGCTTTTGCTAAAGTGGCCAAGGCTTAGCCACATTCTTGCAGTCTGTGCGCAAAGTTCCTCAACGTCTTTCTTTTCAAAGCCAAGATCGTCCTCGTGGGCATTAAGGTATTTGTTAAGGGCAAAAATTATGTCGGCGTCTATGTGGTACTGGGCAGTTCCGGCAGGAAAATATGCAGACGTTTCCTCTCCACTGATTGTGCGCCAGGGGAACAAGGCTCCCTTTAGGTTCATTACACTTGCCCTTTCCAATGCCTTTGGCAAAATGCGTGACCTGTATTCCAAAAGACTTTTTGCAACAAGGGGGAAGGTGTATGTAAAAAGAGGACAGGCATAGCTTTCGCTGTCCCAGAAAAAATGCCCCTCGTAACCTTCGCTGGACAAGCCCTTTGCCGCAATGGAAGCCCTTCCGTTCCTAGAAGCAGACTGTAGCAGATGAAAAAGGTTAAACTCAAGAGCCTCTTCACTTGCCCTGTCACCTTCAACCTGAACAAGCGCAACCTTCCAGAATTCTGCAAGAAAATTTTTCTGCTCATCAAGCAGCCTGTCAAAACCAAGTTCCAAAGCCTTTTTGCAAGAATCAGAGGACATTTGCTTTAAGGACAAAGCATCCCCATCTTTTTGCCAAACATAAGAAATGTATTTTTCAAGGACAAAAGTTTCCCCGCTTTTAAGGCAAAAGTTTTTTTCTCCGTCAAAATCAAGGCTCTGATTGCCTAGAAAAAATTTGTGGCTGCAAGTTCCCGCAAGAGACAGGGAAGAGTTCACAGTCCGCGCAAAAAATGCCTGTGGATTTTCCTGCCGAACCTGCAAAACCTCGTGGCGGAATTTGGCACCTATTCTTGGGTCGTCCTTTGCAAGAATATTTTTTGCCTCAACATCAATAAAGCTTTTTAAGCCAACTTGCACGTCTTTGGAAGAAGTGTTTGTTACGCTACAGCGGATTGCGGCAGTGTCTTCATGGTTAAAAGAAACAAGCCTCTCACTCCTAAGAGAAATTGACCGCGAGCCGTCGTTCCATTCAGTTATGCGTTCAAGGCTTCCCTTTTGCGTGTCCAGCGTAAGCAAGTATTTTTTTATCTTGCCTGGGTCTTCCAAATTAAAGGGAATGGAATCAAGTGTAAGCTCTATGCGTTTTGGATCAGGAAGGTTAACAATTGTCTCGTGGTTCTTTGCATAACCATAAGCGCTCTCCCCGTACAAAATTGATTCGCTCTCGTAAAATCCGTTTATGTAAGTTCCCTTGTGGAAAGTTCCGGCTTTTTCTTCCGTGTCTCCGCGGAATCCAAGGTTTCCGTTTCCAAGTGTAAAAAGAGTTTCGTTTCTCTGTGTTTCGTTTCCGCCAAATTTTTCTGTTGAAAATTTCATATATTTTCCTTAAGCCAGCGCACTTCGTAAGGCCCCAAATCTTGCGCAAGATGATTATTGTATTTTTTTCCGCTAAGCAGGTCTGTTGAATTTTCAGACCATGCGTCTATCTTAAAAGAAACATTGCTTTCGCTAAAGTTTGCAACCACGTGAATTGTATTCCTTCTGAATGCAAAGACCCGCTTGTCCTGCATAGGATAAAAAAAGACTTGGCTTCCGCCCAGCATTTCTTCCTTTGCGCGGAGACCTATCAGTATCTTTACAAAAGAAGCAAATGTTTTTTGTTCAGGGCATTCACCTTTCCGCTCCCAATCCGTCTTTATCCTGTGAACCCATCTTGAATCAGAAAACTTGTAAGCACTTTCCCTGTAGCTGTAGTCATTCAGAACAGCACGCTCATCACCTGCATACAAAAGAGGAATACCGGGCAAGGCAAAAAGCGTTGCGTACATCATCTTCATTCTTTCAAGGGCCATTTTTTTGTAGAGTTCATTCCCCAAAGAAATAGCCTGCTCAAGCCCCGAAAGAGATGCCATTGTTCCGCAGATACGGCAGTCACCAGTCTGAGGATTAAGCTGAAAGGCTTCCCCATTTGCAAAGCTTCCCTCAAAGCGGGCGGTAAAAAATTTGTTTAGGAAGAGGCGGTGGTCGTAGCCATTGATTCCAATAGATGCCGCATCCTCATCAGAAAAAGTCCAGCCTATGTCGTCATGGCACCTTATGTAGTTTACCCATGCGCAGCCTGCAGGAACACTCCACCTTTTGCCAAGGCTCAGCGTCAAAAGCCTTGTGTCGCGTGTTGCAATGCTGTTCCAAAAAAGCGCCATCTGAAGCGGATTGTAGGAAAGAATACATTCATCCTTACCAATGTACTGAACAACCTGATCGGGATGAACTATGGCCTCACTCTTAAAAAGGAGTGAAGGAGCCGCAATTTTTGCCACACATTCAAAGGCTTTTATTAGGGTATGTGCCTTTGGCAAACTTTCACAAGCAGTTCCCTCTTCCTTCCAGACAAATGCAAGCGCATCCAGACGAAGGACAGACACGCCAAGGTTTGCAATAAAAAGCATTTCCTCTACCATGGCAAGAAAGACTTCCGGGTTTGAATAATTCAAGTCCCACTGGTAGGAATTGAACGTTGTCCAGACCCAGCCGCCAAGTTCATCAACATAGGTAAAAGAGCCCCGCCTTACCTGGGGGAAAATTTCCCGCAAAGATGAATTCCACTTGTCCACGATTTTTTTGTCCCGGTAGACGTAGTAAAAATTTTCATAGAACCCGTCACCAGACAAAGCTTTTTTTGCCCACTCATGCTCAGAACTCGTATGGTTAAAGACAAAATCCAAAACCAGATGAATTCCTTCCTTGTGAAATTCCCCAGCAAGTTTTTTTAGGTCTTCCATAGAGCCAAGCTTATCCTGAACCTTGCGGTAAGAGGAAATTGCATAGCCACCGTCGTTCTCTTCCTTGGGGCAGTCAAAGAGCGGCATAAGGTGAACGTAATTAATTCCCAAATCCTTTAGGTAAGGAATTTTCTGAACAAGGCCTTTCAAATCTCCCGCAAACAAATCCACGTAAAGCATCATGCCCACGGAATCCTGCCTTAAATACCAGGGACGGTCATTTCTTTTTACACACTCAAGGGCCTCTTCGTCATCATCCTTCAAATAAGAAGTTGAACGTTGCTCAGAAGCATCCTTCATGATTTTTTGCAGGCGGCCCAAGATGTCGTAAAAATCCCAGCGGTCACCATAGAGAGTGTAAAGCAGGCCAGTCAAATGTGCCATGTTGTCCACAAGCTGCTCCTTGTACATCCCAAACCTCCATTCAAGCAAAGGCAAGACTTAGCAAAATTAGCCCTTTACAGAACCGGCCAAAAGTCCGCGCACAAAGAATTTTTGCAGTCCCAAGAAGACAGCCAAAGGAAGAACCATGGAAACAAATGCACCGGCAGTAAGCAAGTGCCAGTCAGTTCCCCTGGTACCGGCCATATTCATCAGGCGCACCGTAACAACCTGAAGCTTCTGCCCCGCACCGCTAAGAAATACCAGCGAAACAAGCATGTCGTTCCAAACCCAGATGAACTGGAAGATTGCAAAGGAAGCAATTGCAGGAACGCTAAGCGGAAGAATCAGGCGCACGAATGTTGTAAAATGGCTTGCTCCGTCAATAAAGGCAGACTCAAGGATTGAACGCGGCAAAGACGAAATGTAGTTGTACATCATGTAGGTTGCAAGCGGAAGTCCAAACCCGCAGTGGGCAAGCCAAATGCCAAGGTAGCTTCCGTTAAGGCCAACCTTCTGGTAGTCGCGCAGAATGGGAATGAGGGAAATCTGAAGGGGAACAACAAGAAGGGCAATGATTATTGCAAACAAAAGCTTCCTTCCCTTAAAGCTAAGCCAGGCAAAACCGTATGCCGCAGCCGCAGCAATAAAAATCGGGATGATTACAGCTGGAATGGTTACGGTAACGGAAGACAAAAATGCGCTCGCCATAGTTGCACCGCGCACAGCCTTTGTTCCCGTAGCAGAGCCAACACTGTAGCGCTGTCCAAAAAGAACCTGGTTGTAGTTGTCCAGAGTAAAAGACTTAAAGTCTGCAAAAGCCTTCCACCAGCCCGTTGAATTTGTTGCATCGGCAGTCCTGAATGAAGTGATGAAAATTCCAAGTGTTGGTATTGTCCAAAGAATGCAAATTGCAATCAGCACAAAGGTTATGATTATCCTTGCAGGGGAACAAGATTTTTTTTCCAAAGATTTTGCTTTCATTTGAATGCCTCCCTGTTTTTGAATTCCTTAAGGTTGTAATAGATGACCGGGCTTACGCCAATCAGTATCAATATTGCTATTGCTGAACCCCGTCCGTAATTGTGGAAGGTGAACATCTGCTTGTACTGCTGGGAAGCAAGAACTTCCGTTCCAAAAAGGCCGTTGGTCATGGAATAAACTATGTCAAAGCACTTTAGGGCAGCAAGAAGAATCGTAGTGGAAACGCTTATTATAGAAGCCCTGATGTTTGGAATTACAATCTGCATAAGGATTCTAAATTCCCCAGCACCGTCAATTCGCGCAGCCTCTATCATGTCTTCAGGGACAGCCTTAAGGGCGGCAGAAAGAACGACAAGTGCAAACCCTGTCTGAAGCCATACGAAAATGGCAATCAAAAAAAGATTGTTCCAGGGAGCGTTGCCAAGCCAGTTCTTTGGCTCTCCTCCAAAAGCAACCACCACTGCATTCAAAAGGCCTGTCTGTTCAGCCCCGCCAAATTTTGCCGAGTACATGAATTTAAAGATGACGCCTGCACCCACAAGCGAAATGGACATGGGCAAAAAGATAAATGTCTTTGCAGTCTTTTCTATTGCAGACCTTTCCGCAAGGATTGCAGCCACAAGCCCAAAGACAACGCTAAAGCCTGTTCCGCATACAAGCCAAATCAGCGTGTTGCGGATGGAAACCAGCATTGAGCGGTCGGTAAACAAAAACTTGTAGTTATCCAGCCCAACAAATTTGGAAGCGCCCTTGTCCAAAAAGCTAAGGTAAAGGGAGCGCATGGTTGGCAAAAAGAGGTACCAGCCCATTATCAATACTGCAGGGCCTATAAAAATATAGGGAACAATTCTATTGTAAACCTTTGTAGAAAAAAGCCCGGCCAAAAGGTTCAATGAATAAAAAATAAGGATTACGCTCAAAACTCCCCATACAACGGCAATAAGCGTCGTAGGAATTTGAGCAAGCACATTTCCCTTTAGCAAGATGAATCCGCCAAGAGAAATGGCAAGCGTTGCAATAAGCGTCAAAAAAGTTTTTAACAAGTTGTTGGCGCACAAGCGGCTTACAGTTACAGGCATTTTTCCTCCTTTAGTCTGTAAAACTAAAACTAATTTATAAAACAGGCGCATCATTTTGACACGCCCGTTTTTACTGCAAGTCGCTTACTGCGGCCAAGTCTGGTCTATAACCTTAAGGGCCTGCTCTGCACTTTCAGCACCGCTAACATAGTTCACCATGCCGGTCCAGAAGGAACCAGAACCAACTTCCGTAGGCATAAGGTCAGATGCATCAAAGCGGAAGACGCTTGCATTCACAAGAACCTTTGCAATTTCCTTTTCAAGGGAATTTCCATAGTCAGCAAAGTTCTGATTCTTGTGGGGGAAGAGGGCACCGCCAATCTTTGCCCAAGGAGCACATGCTTCCCAAGTAGTAAGGAAAATCATGAACTCTTCAACACCCTTCTTGTCCGTAAAGGCAACAAACTGGTCACCACCGCCAAGAACAGGAGTTCCCCATTTTTCATCAACAGAAGGAAGGGCAAATACGCCAACGTTGTTTTCCAAGTCCGCCTGAACTTCTTCCTGCATAAAGCCTGTAATAAAGTTGCCCTGGCGGTTCATCATTGCAGCTGGTGGATTTTCAAAGATAGGCTTTACACTGTCTCCGTAGCTAAGTGTTACGATGTTTGCAGGGCCGCCGTAAACATACTTGGGGTTAAGCCAAATGTCGCCGCACATTTTAAGGGCCTTTACAACAGCGGGATCATCAAAGGCAATTTCGTGGTTAACCCACTTGTCGTAAACATCAGGGCCTGCAGTACGCAGCATCAAGTCTTCAAGCCAGTCTGTTCCAGCCCAGCCAGTAGCGGCACCGCTTTCAAAACCAACTGACCAGGGAACGATTCCGTCAGAAACCATCTTGTCCTGCAATGTCTTTAGTTCATTCCATGTCTTTGGAACTGAATATCCCCTCTTGCTCCATTCCTTTTTGTTGTACCAGACAAAGCTCTTTGCGTTAACGCGGTGGAAAACGCCGTAAACCTTGCCGTCATTTCCAGTGCCAAGTTCCTTCCAGACAGGAGCGTAGTTTGCATCAATTGCCTTTACAACATTGGCAGAAAGTGGCTTTAAATATCCCGCAGCCGCAAAACGCTTCATTGTACCAGGCTGGGGAAGGGCCGCAACATCCGGTGGAGTTCCAGCTTCCGTCTGAACCTGAATCTGAACTTCAAAGTCGGGGCTTCCCTCGTAAACAACATTGTATCCTGTCTTTTCATTAAAGATTTTTATAATCTCCTCAAAGCGGGCCTGCTCTTCGCCACGGAAGGCACCCTGAACAAGAATGGTCTTGTCCCCTTCACCATCAGAAGCTGCCTGCTCCTTCTTTGAGCATCCTACAAGTGCCAAAAGCGCAAAAGAAAGCGCAAGGGCTCCAAATAACTTTTTCATACTAACCTCCTGTACCTTGCTTAAATGTGCAAGTATAAAAACCAACTTTTTCTACGGCCAATTTTTGCATGCATTTTTTATTCAGCCGCAGTCTTTGTTGATTCCCTTTCTATAATGTCAAGCGGAAGAACCATATTCGCGACAGTCCGGTTCTCACTCTTGATTTTTGACAGTATCAGTTCAGCAGCCATCTTTCCCGAATCATCAAGATTCTGGCTTACAGAGCTAAGTCCTATGTACTGGGCAATGTCAATGTTGTCAAAGCCAAGTACCTTTACCTCTGAAGGAATGCCAACACCCTTCTCCCTTGCAAGCGCAATGAACCTAGCCGCAATCAGGTCGCTTGAACAAAAAACGCAGTCTGGAAGCTCTGCCTGCTTCAAAAAGTCCCTTATTCCCTCGTCAAGCTTTTTTTCCGTAAAGTCACCAATCCAAACGTGCTTGTCCTGAATGACGATTCCCTGGTTTGCAAAATAAAATTCATATCCGCGGAAACGCTCCTCCGTTGCGCTAACCGCATAGGAAAGCGAAGACTTTTCTCCAATAAAGCCGGGCCTCCTGCAGCCAATCCCGTAAAGATATTCCGCCGCCTTTTGACCGCCCTCAAGATTCTTTACAATAACGTTGTCAAAACCGCTGGCAGCCTCTTCCACAAAGCAAACCGGAAACTTTGCCGACCTTAGCACCGTCAAAACGTCCTCTTCCAGATGAACACACAAAAAGATAAGCCCGTCCACCCGGTTTGTGGCAACAAGGGCATTAATGTAGTTCTTTAAGTCGTCAGTTTTGTCTATTGAATAAAGCACAAGCTCATAATGCTCGCGGCCAAGCACCTCCGAAACGCCCCTCATTCTTTCCATAAAGGATGCCTGGGTAAAAAAAGGTGCCACTACCCCAATTTTTTTATAGGTATGCCTTGCGTTGATTACAGCGTCCGCCTTGGGAACAAAATTCAGCTTTTTGATTGCGGCAAATACGGCTTCTTTTTTTTCCACTGCAACGCGGGAAGGTTCATTCATAACCCTGGAAACCGTAGCAGGACTTACGCCCGCCTCTTTTGCGACATCGTAAATTGTTACCTGATCCGACTTTTTCAAAAGGCACTCCTCTTTATGAAACCGCTTTCACGGAACTAATTTCATAATACCACAAATTTTTTTATTGTCAATATACTTTTTTGAATTTTCTTTATCTGGACGGCAGTTTTTACTGCTCTACCATTTGGGTCAATTGCAAACACTTGCCATTTTTTACCCGGTCCAACAAGCAAGCGCATGGACGCGCGTCATGTGTTAGCAAAAAAGACCGCGGGTTTTGCTAAAAACCCGTAAGTAAAAAATGGCAAGGAGGCCATTTTTTACGGCTTTCCAGGGTTCCGCGGGGCCCAAATAAATGTAAAACAAGCAGCGCCATGGACGGCGCGCCCTTTGTTTGCATAAAAATCAGGTGAGTTTTCGCAGAAAACTCATGGTAAAAAATTGCACGGATGCAATTTTTTACCAAACGCCCTTCCAATCCGGCCTCATTTTTTTTTGCTTTTCATTTTGCCACCAAAGAGCATAGTCGAAGCAAGCGTAAACTTGCCTAAAAAAGTATAGGCTATTTGCCAATGTTATTTATATAAGAAACCGGTCATGGCAAACTTGTTTCGGCATCTATTTATTGTGCAACATACTTAAGATTCTGAAACGAGTTCAGAATGACTTGTTAATCAGCATTTTTGCCCCACCAGGCGCGGCAGGGATTGGAGGGGCGGCAGGGTTGCTTGCAACCCGTTGCCGTTGCCGCTGGGTGAGCTTGTCGAACCCCGGCAATGGAGCGCGGTTAGCGCGGAACCCCGGAAAGCCCACACAAATGGCACAGGATGTTCTTTTTGCAACTAACTCGAAAACAAAAAAAAGCGCCGCAAAAAAAGAGAAAAAAAAGAGTCTAACCTATATTCTCGCTGATTTGAAAGCCGTTGAACTCGTGACCGGGATAAACTTTTGTGTCGGAAGGCAGAGTTGAATAGATATGGCGAAGGCTTTCTTGTATTTGCGCCTCGCTTCCAAAGGGGAGGTCGGTACGCCCCCAAGAACGGTAAAAAATCGTGTCTCCGCTAAGAAGCACTTTTTGCAAACTATTGTAAAGGCAGACGCTTCCCGGGGTGTGCCCTGGTGTGTGAATTACAAGCCAGTCTTGCATTCCTTCAAAAGACTGTGCCTTGCCTGCGACGCCTGCACAATCGCGCAAGTTTTTTCCGTCTTCCAAAAAGGCAGTAGCTTGCGGCAAACCTGTAACAGAAGGGATAAAAGCGTCAAAGCCCATTTCCATAAGGCTCTGGCCCTGCAAGTTTCCGCCTTCTTCCCCAATGAACTTACTGTCTTCCTTGTGAATCAATATGGGAATTTCCGGGTAGCAGTCGCAAAGGTGCTTAAGTCCCGCAACGTGGTCAAAATGTCCGTGAGTAAGAACAATTGCCACCGGTGTTAGGTTTTGCTTACGTAAAAAATCTGTGATTGCGTCTTGGTCGCCGCAAAATGCACAGGCAGCTGGGTCAACTATAAAAGCATAACCGCCGTCTGTCTGTTTTGCAGTTTCGGCACCGCTTGCGCAAAGTTCCACAATGTATGTGTTTACGCCAAGCGGGCCGGTTCTGAGTGAGTAAATCAATATGCTGCGCCTGAACCAAAGTGAGACTTTACCTGGCCGTCATCAGTTGTCTCTGAAAACTGCTTTGTCTCTTCAATTTTGCTTTCGGAGAAGGAACGGACTGGTTCCTGCTGAGCGTAGTCAAAAGTCTGCTTTGCGGCAAATTCGCTCTGTGCGCTTGCAATCTTTGCGGCCTCTGAGCTTTCGCTGCTGAATGTTGAATGGCCTTCGTTGCTTACATCGGACGGAATTGTGTCGTCTGCCGGCATTTCCTTTGCAGATGCAAAATTTGCTTCTGGCTGGTCGGAAGCCATTCCTTCTTCTCCCTTCTGGCGTGAAAGGTTTACTACAAGCTTTCTTCCGCGGTAGTCATAGCCGTTGAGCTTTTCAATTACCTTTTCGCAGTCTTCCTTGTAAAGCTGAATGAATGAATAGTTTGCAAGTACGCGGATATCGCCGATTCTTTCCCTTTCCAAACCGGCTGCACTGATTAAAAGACCAACCAGGTCACGGGGGAATACGTGGCGGTTGCGGCCAATTCCAATGAATACTGTTCCTGCAAGAGCCGGGTCTATCTGAACACGGGGAGCCTTTTCCCTTTCTGGAGCTGCCTCTTCAAAGCCTTCATTTTTTCTTGAATCGCGGTCATTCCTCAGAGAACGGGAATTCCTTTCAGAACGGTCATTCTTAAAGCGGTTGTCCCTTCCAAAGCGGTCTTCACCCCTGGAAAGCTTTCCGTCATTGCGGCCAAAGCGTGAGCGGGAATTTGACAGGGCCTGTTTTACAAGCAGAGCGGCAACATAATTCCTGCGGGAAAAACCAACGTTTTTCTTAAACAGCTTTTTTACCTGGTTAAGAATCTGAATTTCACTTTCCGTAGATTCCTCTACGTTCTTTAAAGCATCACTCAAAAAAGATGCAATCTGATTTTCGTTTACAATAAAATTTGATTCACGATTGTAAGCCATGATCTTACTCCTCATTTAAATCCACCGCATATCCCGAACCTATCTTAAAAAATCCTTTTTGAAAAAGAAGGCTCTCCATGAACTGCGGTATAAAAGTATTACAAATAATAATGTGTCGGACTCCGCACTTTTTGCAAAAGCTCAAGGCCTTAGACAGTAATTGTTCACCAATTCCAAGCCCGCGGTATTCCTGAACGACAAAAAAATCGGTAATGACAACCGCTTTCTTTGTCTCTGGCGGGCAAAAATCTAATAAAACACAGCCTGCAAACTCTCCAGCGAGAGAACGGCATACAAAGCCAGACTTGGAGGCGGCCGTTGAATAGGAAGAAAGCTTTTTCCACATACATGCTATTGCACTTCCCAAATCTTCTGAAAACTGAGTTCTTAGTTCCTGCACCGCATTTTCAGTTCCTATTTCAATTTCATTGGCATCTCGTGCCAAATTAAATTCTTGGAACTCAAAATCGTTTAGAACAAGCTCTTCCGTACTTTCTTCTGAATCATCAGTTAAAAAGAGTTTTTCTAAGCCCCATGACTCGCGCAGTTCGTTATACCAGTCGGAAACACGTTCACGCATTTTGGCATCCTTAAACAAATGCCATTTTTTTTCAGTCTCTGGGTAATTTTTTAATACGTTCTTAAAATTTCTGAACACCCCCCTTCCGCTAACCAATACCCTCTTTAGTTCATCATGAACCCTGGGAGCATAGAGGTTGTTGGTAAATTCTTCCATAAGATTATAACCGTCTTCACTTGACCACTCAGGCAGTTCATAATACCTGTCTGCCTCATCGCCAACATCATCCTCAAGAACCAAAAGACCTTCCTTGGCATCCATCATCAGAACTGAATTCTGGTCTTCCATTGCAAAGAGGATTTCGTCTGTCAGCAATTCGGTCAATTCGAAGGTCATTTTTATTTTTCGTGTTGAAGGGCAAGCTCCGGAATATCAGAACGCTTCTGAACGGTCTTGCTTATAAGGCCATAGCTGACGGCTTCCTCTGCACTGAGCCAATAGTCTCTGTCTGTATCCTTAATCACCTTGTCAAGGGCAGTTCCAGTTTCATTGGCAATGATTTCATTTATGCGTTGCTTTGTCTTTGCAATTTCTGCCGCGTGAATTTCAATGTCAGTTGCTACACCCTTCATTCCGCTGGACGGCTGGTGAATCAGATAGTGGCTGTGGGGAAAGCCAAACCTTCTCTCTTTTGGGCTGGCCAAAAGGATTAAGGCTGCGGCAGAGGCAACAAGGCCCATTCCGACTGTGTACACAGGCGCATTCACGAAGCGGATTGTGTCGAATATAGCAAAACCTGCATCAACGTCACCACCAGGCGAATCAATGTAAATGTAGATTGGCTTGTCGCTGTCTGCTTCCAAAACAAGAATTTGCCTTACAATCTTGTCTGCAAGCTCCTCATTTATCTCGCCACTAAGCAAAATCTGGCGGGTTTTTAAAAACTTTTCGGTCAAAGGATCCTGCTCTGATTTATCCTTCTTTTCCTCTTCATTTTCTGAGCAAAAAATATTCATTTTTTCTCCAATCAGTATTTAGTATTAATCGATAAGAAAATTATTCTTTTAGTAATAATAATGATTTTTGTAAAAAAATTCAACATATTCGGAAAATTATAGTCACAAGTTAAACTGTCAATTATCTTTTTACTTATTTTGCGGCACTGCCATCTTTACAGCGGTTCCTTTCCCTGCAAAGAAAGCATGCCCTTTGTGTGGGCTTTCCGGGGTCGCTTGAAACTGCGTTGCGAAAACCGCGGGGCCAAGCCTGCCCGAAAGCCTCCTCGCCCTGCATTGCGCCCAAAGGCAACGTCCCCCGACGCAAGGCACCGAAGGCTACAGAATCCCTCGGATAGGAACCGCGGCCAGATGGAAACTATTTGTAGTGTGTGATTGTATGGAAAGAATATAAAAAAAAGCCGGCGGCCTCCTACTTTCGCGGCGCGAAGCCACTATCATCGGCGCTGTGGGGCTTGACTTCCGTGTTCGGGATGGGAACGGGTATGGCACCCACGCCATGGCCACCGGCATCA
>Ga0256405_10003362_pt1 | contig 33157 bp, 27 predicted proteins | sample RumenRJG_02DNA_FD_189096 | JGI IMG/M metagenome (GOLD analysis project Ga0256405, IMG submission 189096) | Bovine rumen microbial communities from Lethbridge, Alberta, Canada - RJG_02 | ecosystem: Host-associated > Mammals > Digestive system > Stomach > Rumen | place: Canada: Alberta...
AAAGTCAGCTTTTGCTAACTTTCTACATATTGTCGCTTTGCGAAGCAATGCGACCCGCGATGAGCTATGCGAATCGATCGGCTTCTCTTCAGAGAAAGTCAGCTTTTGCTGACTTTCTACATTTTGTCGCTTTGCGAAGCAATGCGACCCGCGATGAGCTATGCGAATCGATCGGCTTCTCTTCAGAGAAAGTCAGCTTTTGCTGACTTTCTACATTCGGGGCTAAAAAGCCGGGAACTTCCCGGCTTTCTTTTTAGAAAGCAGGAAGTAACACCGACAGTAGGAGTAGGATTATGTTTGTTGCAACGGGAAAAAGCATACTTAACGGTATTGCTATAGGAAAAATTAAGATATATAAGGTGCCTGAGCTTCATATAAGCGATGAGCCTGTTGAAAATACCAAGGCTGAGCTTGAGCGCTTTGAAGACGCGAGACTTAAGGCTCAGGCTTACCAGAAGAAGCTCTATCAGAAGGCCCTCGATGAGTCGGGTGAGGATACAGCTGCGGTTTTTGACGTTCACGCCATGATGCTCGATGATGACGACCTCATTGACGCTATAAAGGAAATTATCGGAAATCAGCACAGGCCTGCGGAGTACGCCGTAAAGAAGGCCTGCGCTAACCAGGCCAAGGTATTTTCCGATATGGATGATCCTTATCTGAGGGAGAGGAGCGCCGACGTTATTGATATAGGTCAGTGCGTTATCGATGTCCTTACCGGTACCGATAACGCTACACTTCAGGGGACGGAGCCATCTATCCTGGTCGCTAAGGACCTTGCGCCCAGCGAGACGGTGAAGCTTGATAAGAAGCTACTCTTAGGCTTTGTAACGGCAGAAGGAAGCACAAACAGTCATACAGCCATTTTAGCAAGGAGCATGAATATTCCGGCCCTTGTCCAGGCCGGTGAGATCAAGGATGACTGGGACGGGAAAATGGGCGTCATAGACGGCTATAATTCCTGCTTCTATGTCGATCCGCCTGCCGACCTCCTCAAGAGCCTTAAGAAGAGGCAGGAAGAGGACGCGAGGAAGGTAGCACTCCTGACCGAACTTAAGGGTAAGAGCAACACTACAATTGATGGGAAGACCATAAAGGTTTACGCAAATATAGGCGGACCGTCCGATATAGGAGTAGTTCAGCAGAATGACGCTGAAGGTATAGGCCTTTTCCGGTCGGAATTTGTCTACCTTAACAGCCATAATTATCCTACGGAGGATGAGCAGTTCGAGGCCTATCGCCATGTAGCCGAGACAATGGCGCCTAAGAAGGTAATAATAAGAACCTGCGATATCGGGGCTGACAAGACTGTAGACTATATGGGCCTTGAAAAGGAGACCAATCCTGCGCTTGGTCTTCGGGCTGTGAGAATCTGTCTTACGAGAAAGGATTTCTTCAAGACCCAGCTTCGGGCTCTCCTTCGGGCTTCGTATTACGGAAATATAGGAATCATGTTCCCTATGATAATCAGCCTTCGAGAACTTCGCGAGTGCAAGGATCTTTTAAATGAATGCAGCAAGGAGCTTATCGCCGAGGGAAAGAAGATAAATTACGTAGAGGTCGGCACCATGATAGAGACTCCTGCGGCGGTGCTTATAGCGGATGAGCTTGCTGAGGAGTGCGATTTCTTCTCAATAGGCACGAATGACCTGACCCAGTATACATGCGCTATTGACAGGCAGAACGCTAAGCTTGAGCCTTTCCTTGATATCCACCATCCGGCTGTCCTTAAGGAAATCCAGATGACTATAGAGGCAGGTCACAGGCACAACTGTTGGGTTGGTATCTGTGGGGAGCTTGGAGCCGATACCTCGCTCACCGAGACATTTTTACGGATGGGCGTCGATGAGCTTTCGGTAAACCCTAAGAGCATCCTGCCTTTAAGAAAAGTTATCAGAGGAATAGACTTATCTAAGAAGCAAGCGGAGTAAAATGGAGAAAACAAGAGAGAGAGCAGGTAAGCTTTCGGGTACAGTGGGAGTATGCTGTAACACGGGACTTGCTGTTATGAAGCTTATAGTAGGGTATACCCTGTCGTCCATGGCAGTCATGGGCGACGGGTTAAATAATCTGTCGGATGCTGTCTCATCGCTGATTACGCTCTTTGGCTCAAGGCTTTCGGCAAAGTCTGCTGATGAGGAGCATCCTTTCGGTCACGCAAGACTTGAATATGTCGCTTCAGCGATTGTATCTGTATTAATAATTCAGGTAGGTCTGACACTTATTCAGGACTCCATTAAGAGGGTAATTCATCCCGAGGAAATGTCGGTCTACCCGGTCGCTATAATTCTGCTTGCCCTGTCAGTACTTGTAAAATGCTTTATGTTCGTATTTAACAGGGCCTTGTATAAAAAATCAGGTTCGAAATTACTTCTCGCGACGGCGACCGATTCTATGTTTGATATGATTACGACGTCGATGACGATTGCGACTACGATAATCTACGCCGTAACCGGAGTCAATCTTGATGCCTACGCGGGAATTATTGTATCGATTATAATTATTATCGCCGGAGCAGGAATGCTTCGCGATATGATGAATCCTCTTCTTGGCGGCAGGATGGATGAGAATCTGGTAAAGGAATTAACTGAATTTGTCGACAATGAGCCGGGAGTCCTCGGCTGCCATGATGTGGTAATTCATAATTACGGTCCTGATGAAAATATGGCGACAGTCCATATTGAACTCGATAAGAATCTCACCCTTGCCGAAGCCCATAAAATCGCTGACAAGGTGGAGCATGACGTATTAAATGAATTAAATATTCAACTGGTTACGCATTCAGACCCCTCTGATATAAATGACCAGAGGGCAAAGAGAATAAAAAGCAGGGTGACAAAAATATTGACTGCCCTTGACCCGAAATTATCATTTCACGATTTTCAGGTAGAAGAAAAAGAAGCCGGAAAATATCTTGTCACATTTGATCTCCTGGTTCCGCTTTCATATTCGCATGCTATTACAGATGAGCGGAAACGTCAGGTCAGTGAACTGCTATCTACCATGAATCAGAACTACGAGTTTAAGATTACGATTGATCACGGAATTATAGAGGAAAAAGATAAAAAGTAATGCAAGGACTGTATGGCTTAAAAAATGCCCTATTTAAGGTGTATGATAAATTTTCCGAAGCGCCTATGATTATAGCCATCCGACAGGCGCTGTTTATATCTATCCCCTTTTATGTGATTGGGTATATAGGGGTTATTCTGCAGGAGCTAAAATTCAGATATGGCTTTTTAGACGGAGACGGCGCGGAGAGAATAATTTTTGATATTATTGTTGATATTAGTAATTTCGCTTTCTTTTCTTTAGGTATAATATTATGCATGAGCATTGTGGCTCACTATCTTTCGCTTGTTGTGAAAAATAGTTATACCATGCAGAATGGTGGTGTAATTACAGCAGTTGTCAATTATTTTATAGCCTTAGGCATCAGCGATGGCAGGGTTATAGAAATGAAATATTCCTTAATATCAATTCCGACTGCTATTGTTACAGGCCTATATACAGCTTATATGTTCCGTTTATTATCGGAATATGTATTATGTAAAAATAATACCGTTTCTAATAATGATACGCTGGGAAGTGTCGTAGCCGCGATTATTCCTCCTTCTCTTGCCGTGGAATTAATTTATTTTGCTGTATATTATATAATTATGAAAACCACGGGAGAACCGCTTATCCTCTTCTTCTATGACCTCTTTAATTTTGATAGTATAGCGAAAATAAAGAGCCCATCTCTTGCGCTGATCCTGTTGATTATTTATAAGCAGCTGCTGATGTGGCTCGGCGTAAACAGCGATGATTTTTTAGGTCCGATGAGCGCGCTTTTTATTCCTTTTGAGACTAGCTCTGACTTCTATAAAGAGATAAATTATTTCTCTATGTACGCTGTAGCTTCGACGGGATTTTTAGCTTTTACTCTCGCTGTTTCAATTATGTGGTTCTCTAAATATAAGAGGCGGAGGAGATCGGCTGAGCTTGGACTTCTGCCATCTGTTTTCGGTGTGGGTCAGCCTGTAATTTACAGTCTTGATACCATACTTAACCCGATATATTTTTTGCCATTTATATGTATTCCGACTGTTAATTTTATTATTTTACTTTTAGTCGAGAAGACAGGAATTCTGCCGGCATTCTTTTATAATGGCGGCAACGGAAATATTTTTATTTTCTCTGTCTATTTCGCGGCCTACAGCGTTCCGTCATTCTTTCTTATGCTTGGCATGAGTATATTGGATATATTTATGTTCAGACCCTTTGTAAAAATGGCTGATGAATATAACAGTTTATATCTCTCGAAACAGACAGAAAAAATTGTGGGGACTGTAAAGGAGTGTGAAAATTCAGGCCGTGACTTTGAGATAGGGATGCTCACTCAAAATCTCTATCAGGTAGCGATTCTGTTACTCGCAAGGCTTAAGAAGGCTGTCACTGAAAAAAATAATATTTATATGTACTATCAGCCGCAGACCGATACAAACGGAACCTGTATCGGGGCGGAAGCTCTTATAAGATGGAATGACGATGAGATAGGATTTATTTATCCTCCGTTAATTATAGCGCTTGCGAAATATGGTGGCTTCCTGGGAGAACTAGAAACATTTATATTCGAGACGAGCGCTAAGGAATTATCCTGGATGGAGGATGCCGGATTTAATGGAAAGATTTCTATTAATATTACGGGAGAAAGCCTTCTCAGGGAAAGCATTGTAGATGATATACAGAAGGTGGTAAATAAATACGGGGTTAATCCAAATCATTTCTGGATAGAAATCACGGAACAGGATGCTATTACAACATCACTTCTCCAGCTTGAGAGACTTCATGCCCTTAAGAAGTCAGGCTTTCATCTCTTAATAGATGATTTCGGTATGGGTCATACATCCCTTCAGTATCTTCGTTATGATGTGTTCGACGGAATAAAGCTTGATGGCTCACTCACAAGGGTTATCGTAAATGGAGCTGAGGCAGAAGCGGATAAGGCCATTATAGAAAATATTACAGAGCTTGCGAGAAAGTTCAGTCTCTATGTAGTGGCGGAATTTGTAGAGACAGAAGAGCAGAAAAAGGCTCTTGAGAATCTCGGTGTCAATTATTTTCAGGGGTATCTTATTTCAAGACCGGTTGACGCTGACGACTTCGAAGAATATATTTATAATAATTCATATACGTATAAGGAGATAAAATGAAATGGTAAAGACCAGTCTTGTTATTATGGCTGCCGGAATAGGTTCCCGTTTTAAGGGCGGCATAAAACAATTAACACCTATGGGACCTAACGGGGAAATCGTGATAGATTATTCTATCCATGACGCGATAAAGGCGGGCTTTAACAAAATTGTTATTATATTACGAAAAGAAATAGAGGCTGACTTCAGGGAGGTTATCGGAACTCGTATAGATAAGGCCTGTGAAAATGCCGGTGTTGAAGTTAAATACGCTTTCCAGAGCCTCGAGGATTTACCTGATGGCTTTGCGCTTCCTTCAGGAAGAACAAAGCCCTGGGGAACCGGTCAGGCGGTTCTGGCCGCGGCAGAAATTATTAATGAGCCATTTCTTGTAATTAACGCCGATGATTATTACGGAAGAAACTGCTTTAAATTAATGCATGAATTTCTTGTAAACGATAAGGCGGAAAAAGAATACGCCATGGCGGGATTTTTTTTAGCGAATACCTTGTCCGATAATGGTGGCGTTACAAGGGGAATATGTTCAGTAAAAAACGGATATTTAACTGATGTAGTCGAAACACATAATATAATAAAAACCGCGACCGGAGCGGAGAGCGATGGAAGGAATATACCTGTCGAATCAATAGCTTCCATGAACATGTGGGCATTTACACCTGATTTCCTTGCTATATTAAAGAAGGGTTTTACCGAATTTTTAGCAGATATTAAGGCAGGAAAAAAGGATGCTTTAAAGGGGGAATATTTAATTCCTGTATTTGTCGGAGAACTTCTTGAAAAGGGTGAGATATCTGTTAAAGTAATACCGACAGATGACAAGTGGTTTGGTATGACGTACAAGGAAGACGTTCCTGTAGTTAAAAAATCTTTCAGCGATCTTATCGCGAGCGGAGTTTACCATGCCAATCTCTATGAGGACCTTGACAAATAGGTCGGGTATGGCTATAATAATTTGGTATGTTTGTGAGCTTTGCTTCGGACATTTAAGAAAGATTAATATATGGCCGGGAGTTTAATCTGTCCCGGCATTTTTAAAGGAGCTTTTTCATGAAAAAGGAACTAGAGAAGACATATGATCCTAAGCAGATAGAAGACAGGATCTATAAGAACTGGCTTGATAAGAAGTATTTTCACGCCGAAGTAAACCCAAATAAGAAACCATTTACTATAGTAATGCCGCCTCCAAATATCACGGGCCAGCTCCATATGGGCCACGCCCTCGATAACACCATGCAGGATATTCTTGTCCGCTTTAAGAGGATGGAGGGCTACGAGACCCTCTGGCAGCCCGGAACCGACCACGCTTCCATAGCGACTGAAGCGAAAATCGTCGCGAAGCTTAAGGAAGAAGGCACCTCTAAGGAAGAGCTCGGAAGAGAAGAGTTCCTTAAGCGTGCCTGGGACTGGAAGAAACAGTACGGTAACAGGATTACAAGCCAGCTTAAGAAGCTAGGCTCTTCCTGCGACTGGGACAGAGAGCGCTTTACCATGGATGAAGGCTGCTCTGAAGCAGTAAAGGAAGTCTTTGTAAAGCTTTATAGGAAGGGATGGATTTATAAGGGTTCACGTATCGTAAACTGGTGCCCTCACTGCCTTACTTCCATATCTGACGCCGAGGTCGAGTATGAGGAGCAGAAGGGACATTTCTGGCATATAAAGTACCCTCTCGTAGACGAGGATGGAAAGCCTAGCAAGACTGAATTCCTTGAGTTCGCGACAACCCGTCCGGAGACTATGTTAGGTGATACCGCTGTAGCGGTAAACCCTGACGATGAGCGCTATAAGTACCTCAAGGGCCGCTATGTATGGCTTCCTATCGTAAATAAGCCTATTCCTGTCGTAGAGGATTCATACGTAGATATGGAATTCGGTACAGGCGTCGTTAAGATTACGCCTGCTCACGACCCTAACGACTTTGAGGTAGGTAAGCGTCATAATTTACCTGAGATCAACATTTTAAATGATGACGCGACCATAAATGAGAACGGCTTCAAGTACGCGGGCATGGACCGCTATGAGGCCCGCGAAGCTATCGTTAAGGAGCTTGACAAGGAAGGTCTCCTTGTCCGCATCGAGGATTACAGCCATAACGTAGGTACCTGCTACAGGTGTCATACCACTGTTGAGCCTATGATTAAGAAGCAGTGGTTTGTAAAGATGGATGAGATGATTAAGCCTGCCGTAAAGGCTGTTAAGGATGGCGAAATCAAGCTTATCCCTTCGAGAATGGATAAGACCTACTATAACTGGACAGACAATATAAGAGACTGGTGCATAAGCAGGCAGCTCTGGTGGGGCCACAGGATTCCTGCCTGGTACTGCGATGACTGCGGCGAGATTATTGTATCTAAGGATACGCCTCACGTATGCCCTAAGTGCGGAAGCATTCATTTGACGCAGGATCCTGATACCCTTGATACCTGGTTCTCGTCGGCTCTCTGGCCATTTTCAACGCAGGGATGGCCTGCTGAGACAGATGAATATAAATATTTCTTCCCGACTGATGTACTTGTAACGGGATATGATATCATCTTCTTCTGGGTTATAAGGATGATTTTCTCTTCCTACGAGCAGACAGGCAAGGCTCCTTTTAAAACCGTGCTTTTCCACGGCCTTGTAAGGGATTCCCAGGGTCGCAAGATGAGCAAGTCCCTCGGAAACGGTATCGACCCGCTCGAGGTTATAGATAAATACGGGGCTGACGCCCTCCGTCTCATGCTTATTACCGGTAACGCTCCGGGAAATGATATGCGTTACTACGATGAGAGAGTTGAGGCTTCGAGGAATTTCGCTAACAAGGTATGGAACGCGAGCCGATTCATTATGATGAACCTTGATGCGGCAGAGGTTCCGGCCGAGATAAATTATGATAATCTGACACCTGCTGACAAGTGGATTCTAAGTCGTGTAAATACCCTCGCTAAGGATGTTACCGACAATATGGATTCCTACGAACTCGGAATCGCGGTTTCTAAGGTATATGACTTTATATGGGAAGAGTTCTGCGACTGGTATATAGAGATGGTTAAGCCTCGTCTCTACGCTGAAGGCGACAATACTAAGGCTGCAGCCCTTTGGACCCTTAAGACGGTCCTTATTAACGCCATTAAGCTTCTTCATCCTTTTATGCCATTTATCACCGAAGAAATCTACACCACACTTCGTGAAGATGAACCGAATGAGGAAGTAAAGAAAGCTATGCCTGAGTCTATCATGATCTCAGACTGGCCGGTTTATAAGGACGAATGGCACTTTGAAAAGGAAGAAAATGATATAGAGACCATCAAGGAAGCTGTCAAGGCTATCCGTACGGTCCGTACAAATATGAACGTTCCTCTCTCAAGGAAGGCGAAGGTTTACGTTGTCTCTCCGGATGAAGGAAAGCAGAGCATTTTTAAGGAAGGCGAGCTCTTCTTCGCTACCCTTTCTCATGCTTCAGAGGTAGTAGTTCAGGCTGATAAGACCGGCATAGAGGATGACGCCGTATCGGCTGTTACGAGTGCGGTTACCGTATATATGCCTTTCTCAGACCTTGTTGATACGGACAAGGAAATCGAGCGTCTCACCAAGGAAGAGAAGCGCCTTGAAGGAGAACTTAAGCGTTCTCACGGCATGCTTTCAAATGAGCGCTTCATGAGCAAGGCTCCTGCCGAGAAGATAGCTGAAGAGAAAGACAAACTCGCGAAGTATGAAGAGATGATGGCTAAAGTCAAGGAAGAATTAGCCAGACTCGGTAAGTGATATTGCCATTTTAGACCGGATATGCTAAAATGAACCTATACAGATGTGCTGTAGTGTATTTACAGTGGAGAGGCAGGTGTATCATGTCTGAGATAAATGTGCGTGAGCTTATAAAACAGCGCGCGAGCGCCGCTGCTGATAATGAGAGTGAGAAGAAGCTTCAGATGGACTGGAGGAGCAGGTCCATAGTGTCCATAAGCGAGGACGCTATGGAGGCTCATCTTATGCTCTGGCCGCTCAGCGAAGAGGATCACGTTACACTTGAGGATATCAAGGCATTTCTCATCAGCAAGGATGTGAAGTACGGCTTCCTTGAGGATGAGATTCAGAGAATGCTTGATGAAAGCGTATATCTTGTTGAGACATGTGTAGCGAGAGGTGAAAAGCCTACCCAGGGTAAAGACGGCTACTTTGAGATGTTCATAGAGAGAACCAAGAGCAGGAAGCCTCGTATACTTGAGGATGGCAGCGTGGATTATTCGGATTATGATGCCATAACCGTTGTAAAGAAGGACCAACTCTTAGCCCGCTACCATAGCGGTATGACAGGCGATGACGGCATGAATATCAAGGGTGAGCCGGTTGTTGCCCTCAAGGGGCAGGAGCTTAGACCTTTCAAGGGCAAGGGCTTCTATACCAACCAGGAGCACACCGAATACTACGCGACCTTTGACGGAAGAGCTGACTTTACCGATAACTCCCTCATCATTTCCCATGTCCTCATGGTAGATGGTGATGTCGACTATGCCTATGGCAATATCGATTTTGCGGGAGATGTCCATGTAAGCGGGGATGTGCTCTCGGGCCTCCATATAAGGACTACTGGCTTTATCACCGTAGAGGGCCACGTCGAAGACTGCGAGCTTATGAGCGGTCAGGGCGTTATCCTTAGAAATGGTATGCAAGGCGGCGGAACCGGTAAGATAATCTGCGATGGTGATGTAGAGGGTAAGTTCTTTGAGCAGACAACCCTTGAAGTAAAGGGAACTGTTAAGGCGAACGCTATCCTAAACTGCGATATAACCGCAAAGCAGGGGGTATTTATTTCCGGGAATTTTGGCGCCCTTGTAGGTGGCATAACCCGTTCTGCTACCAAGGTCGAGGCTTCATATATAGGAAACCTCGGTGAAGTTAAGACCGAGGTTGAGGTCGGCACCCACGGCGATCCTGTCGCCATGCTTAAGAAGCTTGAGGACGACTTAAAGGCCGCGACCAAAAACCTCTATAAGACCGAAGGCAAGATGAAGGTTCTTGACGAGGCTATTATGAACGGCATCAACAATCCTAAGATTGTTGAAATGAAGAAAATCGTAACCAGGGATAAGGTAAATATCTCAAGCCAGATTATGGATATCAAAAAGAAACGCGAACAGCTCGCGGAAGATATCAATTTAGCGAAGACCGCGTGCGTAGTAGCTGACGGTCAGGCCTATCCGGGCACATTCATTACCGTTAACGGAGCTAAACTTCGTGTGCCTGATATTGTAAATAATGTTACTTTTAAGATGCTTAACGGAAAGACTGTAATGGTGAGAAATTAATGTTAGATTTTGAGAAGGAATTAGAGAAATTCAAGCCGAGCCTTGAGGTCGATGACGCCGAGGACGCTATCAAGGGAAATGACATGTCGGATGTGGCTGACCTTATTAAGGAGATTATAGAGGAGAACGAAAAATAATGCGGTGTCCATATTGCGGAAATGAGCTTAATTCCGATAACCGCTGCCCTTCATGCGGCGAGGATGTCGCGATATTTAAGAGGCTCTACCATATTTCAAACAGGTGCTACAATGAGGCGCTTGCTAAGGCCAAAGAAAGAGACCTTACCGGCGCGACTGAAAAATTAAAGAACTGTCTTAAGATAGATAAGAGAAATACTGACGCGAGAAACCTCTTAGGCCTCATTTATTATGAAGAGGGTGAAGTTGTTTCAGCGCTTTCAGAATGGGTTATCAGTAAGAATTATAAGAAGAAGGATAATCTTGCCGATAAATACATTTCTCTTGTTCAGGATAATCCGACCAGATTGGCCACAGTTAACCAGCTTGTGAAAAAGTATAATTCGGCCCTTCGCTCTGCTAAAAACGGCAATCCCGATATAGCGATAATTGCCCTTAAAAAGGTTACGGCTGAAGCCCCTCACTATCTTCAGGCGCTTCAGCTTTTGGCTTTATGCTATATAAGAAATAAGGACTATGTAAGGGCAAAGAATTATCTTGAAAGCGCTTACAGGATAGATAACGCCAATCCAATTACGGGCCTTTATTTAGAAGAGGTAAACAAGCATGCCGAGCAGGTAACCGAGACGGCGAAGAAGGCTGTTCAGGTCGAGGACAGATATGTGTCGGGCAGGGAGTCCTTCGCTCCTGTAAGTACCTATAAGGAATATCATCCGAACTTCATGCCTTGGATTACGCTGATAGCCGGTCTTGCGGTAGGAATTATATTTTCTATAGTGGTTATTATGCCGGGAATCAGGCAGCAGTCTACTGAGAGCAACAGGGATGAATTCATAAAGGTAAATGAACAGCTCGCCAAGGCTAACTCAGATCTCGATGCCGCTAAGAGCGAGAATGAGAGACTCTCTAAGCAGATAGATGATTATAAGAAGCAGTTAGGGCTGTCGACCGGTACCGCAAGCGGATCTGCGGTTTCAAGCGAGTCGGCTGTCACGGTTGTGGATTACGATCCTCTCTATCAGGCAGCTCAGTATTATTTCTTAAATGATAAGGAAAAGGCTGCCGATACTCTTGTGAAGCTGTCCAAGGATGATATCACGGATAAGAGCGCGCTTGCTCTCTATAATACGATAGCGGATGATGTTTTCGCGGACAGAAGCGCTTCACTTTTTGTGGAAGGCAGAGATACCTATAACGCTGGAAAATATGATGAGGCTATTAAGCTCCTTAAGAAGTCGCTTAAGATGAATCCTGACAATGTAGATTCCATTTATTTCCTCGGAAGGGCATACGACAGGAAGGGAAATGCCAAGACTGCCGCGAAATATTATCAGAATCTTATAGACAATTACAGCAATACAAGCCGAGCCTCCGAAGCAAAGGACAGACTGGCGGCGCTTGGCTTATAGAAAATTAGAATATTTATGGATATTAAAATCAGATATATTTCAGATAAGATAGAAAAGCTCACCTATATAGCCGGAAACTCCGACTGGATAGACCTGAGGGCAGCGGAGGATGTTGCCTTCAAGAAGGGTGATTTTAAGCTTATCCGCTTAGGCGTTGCCATGGAGCTTCCTAGGGGCTATGAAGCCCTGGTAGTCCCAAGGAGTTCTACCTTCAAGAACTTTGGCCTCATTCAGACAAACCATATGGGCGTCATAGATGAATCCTACTGTGGCAATAATGACGAATGGATGTGGCCGGCACTCGCTACCCGGGATACTGAGGTTCACGTTAACGACCGCCTGTGCCAGTTCCGGATAATAGAGCACCAGCCGCATATAGAGTTCTGTGAAGTAGAAAACCTCTCCGGCAAGAACCGGGGAGGTTTCGGAACAAGCGGTAAAGCTTAGCCGTTGATCTTTCTGTCAGCGTCCTGCTTAGCCTGCCTGTATATAAGATACTGGGCGTAATCTCTCATAAGAGCAGAATTCTCAGGCGAGAGCTGCTGGTAGAGGTTGAAGAACTCTACTATATCCTTATCAAGAACTTCACCGCCCACAGGAAGATACGCGTCACTGACACCTAAGAGGTAGTCACATGACACATCAAAATACTTGGATAAAGCAATGAGCTTGTCGAAAGACGGCTCATTTCTTTTTGACTCATAGTTAGAGATTGCGGTAGGCTTAAGGCCTAAGATATCCGCAAGCTCACTCTGTGTAAGCTTATGCTTCTGACGCAGGGTTCTTAATCTGACGTTAAAATTCATCGAGTGCCTCCTCAGTAGTATAATAATATGATGAAATATAAAGGTTCCTTTTCTAGTACTAGAAAGATTATATTCTTTTCTTCTCGTTTTGTCAAGTAAAATCTTCGATTTTCATGAATCTTGTGAATTGCCGTGTTCTCACGCAAGTGAAGCTCATTCAACCCACAAAAAGAGAAAAGTTGCAAAAAAAGCTGAAATTTACGCAGGATTATGGTATAATAACTTAAAAGACGTTAAGAATGGGAGTTACTACACGAAAGAGGCTTGTTATGGCAGAAGAAACGATGAGGCAGCTTGACTGGCAGTTAGTGAAGGAGAACATCACTGAGATGATTTTCCTCTTTGACGAGAAAGGAAACTTATTGGACTGTTCCGATTCCGCAAAAACTGAACTTGGGTATTTTGAAAATGAACCTATGTGCGGCTTCTCATCTCTTTTCCCAAATGTAAAGCTTGCGAAAACAGGGAGAAATCCGGTTCACGCGGATATTTACAGGAAGAATGAGACCTGCTTCCCTGTGCTTCTTAAGATAAAGGAACTGAAGGAGGATAACCTCTACCTTGTCGCGGCGGATGACAGAACTGATGTGAAGGCCGTATCCCTCGAGCTTGCGAATACAAAGAAGGAACTCGAGAAGGCAAGGAAATATAAGAACGAGTTTGTATCGAATATCACACACGAGCTCCGCACCCCTGTAAATGGAATTCAGGGCATGGCCCATATGCTTCTCGATACGAATCTCACGCCCCAGCAGCTTGATACTGTTAATACCATAGAGCGCTGTTGTGTGAATATGAGCCGCATGATTAACGAGCTCCTTGATTTCTCTAAGATTGACGCGGGCAAATTAGTCCTCGAGAATAAGCCATTTGCGGTAAGAGATTTCTTAAATAAGACCATGGCGGGAAATATAGCCCTTGTAAATGAGAAGGGATTGAAGCTCATCATGAACGTAGCCGAAGATATACCACCTGTCCTGGTTGGAGATGAGCTCCGTCTCACCCAGATCCTTAACAACCTCATTAGTAACGCCGTGAAATTTACCTCTGTCGGCCATATAGCCCTCGAGGTTTCCATGACGAAGGATGAGGAGAAGTACGTTGAACTATTCTTTATGGTTATGGATACCGGCATAGGCATAGCCAAGGATAATATGGGCAAGCTCTTCAAGAGCTTCTCCCAGGTTGACGCGTCGATCACAAGACGCTTTGGCGGCACTGGCCTCGGACTTTCCATATCCAAGCAGCTCGTTGAAATGATGGGCGGCACAATAAAGGTCGAGAGTGAGGAGGGCAAGGGCAGTTCATTTTCCTTTACCGTGATTCTTGGCAAGCCTACCGACAAAGAGGGCAACCTCGAGGATATCAAGTTCCCATCGGGAAACTTTGTCTATGAAGGCATAGGAAGATATTCGGGAGCCGAGACATATTCATCGAGCGAAGACTTAAATATGCAGCTTGACGATATTTATAAGTTCGGAACCCGTGATAATCTGAAGGAAATCAGGTCTTCCATGGATAAGCTCTTAATATGCATAGAGCTAGGCAGCTGGGAGAAGGCTGAGAATTTCTCCGCTACGGTAAAGAACCTTATCTCAGATGAAGAGGCTGACAAGGACCTTAAGCGTGAGGCCTTTCGTCTGGAATTAATTGTAAGAAGGGGCGACCACGACAAGGCCCTCGAGCAGTATAAATTTGTCAAGCAGAAATTCGACGAGATGTTTCCGGAAGAGGGGAGATAAGATCGAGAATGGAAGGTAATATCCTTATAGTTGACGATGTGGTTACAAACCTTGCGGTATTGGCTAATATCATTAAGAACGCAGGATATACGGTGAGAGCGGTACAGAGCGCGTATGAGGCGAAGGATGCCATTCAGGCGAAGCTCCCTGACCTGATACTTCTCGATATCGCCATGCCGGGAGTTGATGGTTTTGAGTTTTGCGATATGCTTAAGGCAGTTCCAAGCACTGCCGAGATTCCCATCATTTTCGTGACTGCGCTTTCTGATCCGGAGACGAAGAAGAGGTGCTTTTCACTTGGTGCCGCCGACTTCATAGAAAAGCCCTTCGATGTAAATGAGGTCACGATGCGGGTGAATACCCAGATGAAGAACATTTCCATGCAGCGTGAGCTCGAGGATTATAATAAGCGCCTCCACAAGATGATGAAGGACCAGATAGACAAGATTACCGATGACCAGAGATTTCTCATATACGGTCTCGTTAAGCTTGCCGAGACTAGGGAGGATCCGACGGGAACCCATATGATAAATGTTTCCGAGAACGCGAGGTTCCTAGCCCAGAGCCTCCAACTCTCACCTAAGTACGAGAAGGAAGTCAGCAACAGCTTCATAGACGATATAGAGCTTGCGGCTCCCCTTCATGATATTGGAAATCTCACGATAAGCGACAGAATCCTCCTCAAGAGGGGGAAGCTTACTCCTGATGAATTCGCTATCATGAAGACTCATACCGAGACAGGGGCGAGGACCCTAAAAGAGATATACTCAAGGAACTCATATTCGAGGTACCTCGCCATGGCGATTGATATAGCCTATTATCACCATGAAAAATGGAACGGCAAGGGCTATCCTAAGGGGCTTAAGGGAAATGAGATTCCTCTGGCCGCGAGAATATTTACAGTCGTTGACGTCTATGATACACTTACCCGTGATAAATGTTACCGCGACGCTTTTTCACATGATGAAGCCATGCAGATTATTACGGATGAGTCAGGCAAGAGCTTCGATCCTGATATTATCGATATTTTTACAAAAATACAGAATCAGTTGAGGAGGAACGCAAGTGTCAGTCTCAAATCTTGAACCTATAGTTAAGATATTCGCGGATTCCACGGAAGAGCTCGTCCAGAGGGTTGATGGTTATGTGACAGCTGCTGAGATGCTCGGAACATTTTCAAAAAATACGCTGGCGAATATGGAGAAGCTTGTAATCCAGATCCAGAACAGCGCGGATACGCTTCTCTTTGACAATATTTCGGAAGCGAGCACAGCCCTCATTAAGCTTCTCGAAAGCTACAGAGACCAACGGGCGAGTGAGCCTGATTTCGACCAGATGGAAGAGGTTATGGCGGCCTATTCAGCCTTCGTCCACAATGAGATAGCAAAGCTCACGGGAGGCGCTGCCGTCGATGGTGTCGCTGATGATGTCATAAACCTCATAAAGTCGATGGATACGGGAGACGTGGGCTTTGACAAGTCACCGACAAGAAAGCCGGGCGAGAGCGCCGGCGCAAGAAAGCGCTACTATATTCCTTCGGAGACGGCTTCCGATGAGGTAAAGGCTGAGGTTGAGAGCTACAGAAAAGAAGAGAGCGCCGTTTGTAAAAATGAGCCTGTTCCCCCTGAAATCAAGTCTCCGAATGAAGTACTCGTGACTCTTAAAAACAAGCTCACGAACTACACGGTTACGGACGACCAGATGGAGGATCTTCGCCAGATAAGTCACGACTTTAACGATATTATTGAGTCTGTTTTCTCCGAGGTAAGCGGGGACAATGAAATAGCTACGATTCTATCTGAGTTAAATGAGCAACTCAAGCTCTGGGTAGATAACGCGAGACTTGATGACCTTAAGCAGATAGTCACGAAGTGTCGTGTCGCGGCGATAGAAATGGCCCACCAGCAGGGTAAGAAGGTTATGTTTAATGTAGACTGCGGCGATGATGAAGAGGCTACCTATAGGGCCTGTCGCCTTGAGAAGTATAAGATAAGCCCTCTGTCTAAGGCAGTGACGCATATTATCAGGAACTCCATAGACCATGGAATAGAGTCGCCGGAAGAGCGTAAGGAGGCGGGAAAGTCGGACATCGGAAATGTTACCGTTAAGATTCGTCCCGCTGACCGCTTCGAGGGAGTCATGATATCCCTCTCCGATGATGGCAGGGGAGTGGATACAGCGAAGCTTCTTAAGAGAGCTTCCATGAGAGGCATTTTAACAAAATCCGCCGACGAATATACGGAAGAGGAGATACTCGAGCTTCCTTTTAAGGCGGGCTTTAATTCAAGAAATGACAGACAGACGACCGGAAGCTTCGGCGTAAATGCCGGAGCTGAGGCAGCAGGTAAGTTAATAGGTGATATTCATGGCATGATTAAGGTGAGCAGCGAGGCTGGAAAGGGGACTGCCGTGACATTTGAACTGCCATATGACCATATATCAGACCTGGCTAATTTCCTGTAGATTGAAGAAAATCAGCAAGCTGAATGACGCATCACGCAGTGATGGGTCCCGGGATTGAGGTCTAATCCTCAATCCACCGGCTTTACTAAGAGAAAATCAACTTGTTGATTTTCTACCAAAGAAGAGGTATCTATGAAAATATTACTAGCTGAAGATGATTACGCGAGCCGCAAGTACACCCAGAAGCTCCTGTCAGAATTTGGCACTACCGACGCCACGGTAGACGGAGCAGAGGCCTTCGCGGCATTTGAACTGGCGCTTGAGGACGGAGAGCCTTATGACCTCATCTGCCTCGATGTCTGCATGCCGAATATGGACGGTATCGAGGTCCTCTCGAAGATCCGTGAGGCAGAGCTTAAGAATAAGATCGACGGAGAGCACGATGCTAAGATCATTATGATCACGGCCCTCTCGGATATGAAGTACGTCGACGGAGCCTTCGACCTTGGTTGCGACGGCTATGCCACAAAACCGCTAAATACGGCGAAATTTAAGGAAGTCCTTGAGAGACTGGGACTCATTGACGGAGAAAAGAAAGAATGAATTTTGGACAGATATTTACCGCTGATATAGCAAACGGCACCGGCATGAGGGTTTCACTTTTCGTGTCGGGCTGTACAAACCACTGCAAGGGCTGTTTCCAGCCTGAGACCTGGGATTTCGCATATGGCAAGCCTTATACAAAGGAGACAGAGGATACCATAATTAAGGAACTCTCAAAGCCTTATTATGAAGGACTCTCGATACTGGGTGGAGAGCCATTTGAAGTCGAAAACCAGGAAGACGTCTGCAGACTCATACTCCGCGCGAGGAGAGTGTGTCCTAAGAAAAATATCTGGATGTATACTGGCTTCCTCTATGACGTAGACCTCGCTCCCGGTGGAAAGCGCTATACCGAGTTTACCGGAAGTATACTTGATAACATAGATGTGCTCGTTGACGGCCCATTTATTGAAGAACAGAAGAATATAAGTCTTCGCTTCAGGGGGTCGAAAAATCAGAGGATTATAGATGTGAGGGCTTCGAGGAAGTCGGGAAGCTTAGTTAATTGGGATGACGGGAGGTAGTATTATGCCGGTAAGTCGGGATAAGAAGCGACTTGGCGATATTCTCGTAGATCAGAATGTCATAACGAGCAAGCAGCTCGCGAACGCTCTTGAGGTCTCGAAGGAAGCGCCGAACAAGGGGAAGAAACGTCTCGGCGAGATTCTCGTTGAGATAGGATACACAACTGAGGAGTCTATAGCGAGCGCTCTCGCCATGCAGCTTGGCTTCAAGCTTGTTGACGTGTCAATAATTTCCATTCCTCAGAACGTTATCGATCTCTGCTCTGAAAGCGTATTAAGGCGCCATATCATGATTCCTTATGCCTTCGACGAGGAAAATCCGAACGTGGTTCACCTTGCCATGGCCGACCCTATGGACCTCACCGCTATAGATGATTTTTCGATAATCACGAATCTCCAGGTGGAGCCAAGCGTCTCGACTCCGAGGAACATTTACCTCGCTCTCGATAAATACTACGGCCACAGTGAGGCCATGCGTGCGGTAAATGAGTACGCAAGAGAACGTCAGGACATAGAGAAGAAGCAGGAAGAAGAGGAAGAGGCGGCCAAGCAGGAAGTAAATAATTCGCCTATAGTTCTTCTTGTGAATTCTATGATTGAGCAGGCGGCCCGCCAGAGAGCCTCTGATATTCACATAGAAGCCCTCGAGGAGAAGGTACGTGTCCGTTTCAGGATAGATGGCACATTGTATGAAAGATTTTCCTATAATATCAGCCTTCTCCCAGCCATTATAGCGAGAATCAAGATAATGGGCGCCATGGATATCTCAGAGAGAAGGAAACCACAGGATGGAAGGGTTACGGCAATCGTTGATAAGATAGAATACGATATCAGAGCCTCTGTCCTGCCTACCGTATACGGTGAGAAATGTGTCCTGAGACTCCAGCAGAAGAGGGCCCTCACGAGGGATAAGAAGAGGCTCGGATTCTCAAATACCGACCTTTTAAAATTTGATAACATTCTAAAGAATACCTATGGTATAATGCTTGTAACGGGTCCTACGGGAAGCGGTAAATCGACGACCTTGTATACGGCCCTGTCGGAGCTCAACCGCGAGAGTGTAAATATCATAACGGTTGAGGACCCGGTTGAAGCTAATATAGAGGGAGTAAACCAGGTTCAGGTGAATCCCAAGGCGGGCCTTACATTCGCGACAGCGCTGAGGTCTATATTGAGGCAGGATCCTGATATAATCATGATAGGTGAAATCCGTGACGAGGAGACAGCGAACATAGCGGTCCAGGCCTCTATCACCGGTCACCTCGTTGTGAGTACCCTTCATACAAATGACGCGGCGACGACCGTTACGAGACTTGTAGACATGGGGGTTCCTACTTACCTTGTAAGCGACGCCCTTGTGGGAATTATTGCCCAGAGACTTGTGAGGTGCCTCTGCCCTAACTGCCGTGAGGCTTACGAGGCCGACATGGAGCAGAAGCTCCGCCTCGGCGTAAACCCCGATGAAGACCTCATTCTATACAGACCAAAGGGCTGTAGTAAGTGTGACGGTATGGGCTATAAGGGAAGAACCGGTATATATGAGATTATGACCATGACCCCAAGGCTTAAGACCATGATATCTGAAGACGCAACGGCTGAAGCTATAGAAGCTGAGGCTGTAAGAGAAGGCATGACAACCCTTCGGGAGTCCGCCAAGAGGCTTGTTCTTAAGGGAGTTACGAGCTATGAGGAAATGCTTCGCGTGACCTATGATAATGAATTGTCAGCGGATTTGGATTTCGGAGATAAAGGATGACAGAATTTGCCTATATAGCGGCTGATGAAGAGGGAAAAGAGCGAAAAGGCTCCATTCACGCTGAAGACGCTAAGGACGCTGCCGCGAAAATTAAGGCTGAGGGCCTGGTACTCATGGAACTTAATAAGGTTTCCATATGGAACAGGCAGATAAGCCTAAGCGGTGGCAGGAAGGCGGGGCCGAGAGAACTCGCCGTATTTTCAAGACAGATGGTAAGTATGCTTCGGGCCGGTGTCACAGCCGCCGACGCAATAGAAATGCTCTCTCTCGAGACCGATAATAAGAAGCTTAAGGATGCCTTGGAGTATGTGGAGCAGCATATCAAGACAGGCGAAGCCATGAGCCTCGCGATGACGAGGCGGAGTGACATATTTCCGGAAATGATGATAAACCTCGTGACTGCGGGCGAGGAGACAGGGAAGCTTGATGTAGCCTTCGAGAGGGTCGCGGCCTACTTCGAGCAGAGAAGCAAGATTAGGGGCCTCTTACAGAGGGCTCTCACTTACCCCGCGATTGTCGGAATAGCAACCATCGTCGTTATATTTGTAATGCTCCTTGAGGTCATACCTAATTATGCGAGGGTCTTTGAATCTATGGGAAGCGAGCTTCCGGGGATTACCCTCGGAATGCTGGCCTTTGGCGACTTTATAGCGAGTTATTGGTTTATCATCGTTGGAGTAATTCTAGCCTTTGTTATCATTCATAGGGCCCACGGAAGAACCGAGAAGGGCCGTATGTGGCAGTCAGAGATGGCTCTTAAGATGCCCCTCACCGGAAAGCTCAGAAATAAGCTAGCTACAAGCAATTTCGCAAGGACATTTTCAAGTCTTATCTCTTCAGGTGTTCCGATGCTTAAGGCCCTCCACGTGACAGCTGCTTCGGCGACGAATGAAGTCTTTAAAAAGGCTATAGAGCACACGGAAGATGAAGTCGTTAAGGGCGTGCCGCTTTCGGAGCCTATTAAGCTCTCGGGAGTTTTTCCGCCTATGGTTAGTCACATGATCAAAACCGGCGAGGCGTCGGGTGATCTGGACGATATGCTTAACAAGCTCGCCGATTATTATGACGAGGATGTCTCGGTTTCGATTGAGACTATGATGACCATTGTGGAGCCGGTGATGATAATTATTCTTTCGGTAATTGTCGCCATACTCCTTGCCGCGGTAATAACACCAATGATTTCCATGTATAATATGATGGAGACGCTGTAAGATGAAGAAACGAGATAATGCCGGATTTTCGCTGATTGAGCTGATTGTGGTTTTCGCGCTCATTTCCGTGATAATAGCCGTTCTTGCGCCCCAGTATACGAAGTACGTGACGAGCGCCAAGGTGGTAGCGGATATTAAGAATGGTCAGCAGCTTGCGACCGCCATACAGACTGCCATAGCGGATCCGGACTATGAAAATGACATATACGCGAAGACCCAGGCCGGTGTTCAGCTTATGGACGGAGATGAGGGAAATATTCCTTCAGTTATCACTGTCCTTCCCGAGGTCCAGTATAAGGGAAAGAGCAGGAACGGAGTAAATGTGTCGGATTCCTTAATCTGGACTGCTTCGTGGGATGTCGATACAGGTGAAGTGGATGTTTTCTGCAGGGGCGTTGAGGTCTACCCTGACGCTACATTATATTCAAGACTGAGGGAATGATGGAAGAGAAGATTGACGAAGAGAAGCGGCAGAAGGGTATGGGGATATTTTTCCTCACAGCCTTCTTAGCCCTGGTGCCGTTTATGATATGCGGCTTTAACTCTCAGAGCCTTATTGCGGCGTTAATAACTGTCGATCTCGTTTATCTTTCTGTGATTGATGAGAAAATAAGGGAAATACCTCCGAAGGCTAATTTTATTTTCCTGATACTAGCGATACTTTCTCAGGCAGCCTTTCACGATGTCGCCTGGTTTCATTCGGGGCTCATAGGAATTGCCGTGACAGGAGGATTATTTCTTCTGATATACCTTATCAGCCGCGGACGGGCTATGGGCGGCGGCGACGTGAAGCTTATGGCTATAGCGGGATTCTATCTCGGGTGGAGGCTCGCTATCTTAGCCTTCATCATGGCCTGCATATTTGGGAGCATCATACATTTATTAAGAATGAAATTCGCCGGTGCCGGAAGGGAGCTCGCTTTTGGACCATATCTTTCTATGGGTATATATTTCAGCATGCTAGGCGGAGAAAGACTGATTTACAGACTGCTTGGAATCAGTTTCTAATTGAGATACAGGAGTGACTTATGTCAAAGGTACTAAGCATTGAGGTCGGGAGAGCTCAGGTGAGGGTGGCGGAAGTAAGCTACAAGGCCGATATCCCTAAGCTCTACAATGTGTTCTATTTTTCAACCCCTGCTGACAGCGTGAAGGATGGCTGTGTTGTCGACAGGGATGCCTTTAAGACTGAGCTTAAGAAGAATCTGTCAGATTTTGGCATTTCGACAAAGAAGGTCATATTCGTTCTCACGAGCAACAGGGTAGCGACGAGAGAGGTTCTTATCCCCCATGTCGCGAGGAAGCGTATCCATACGCTTTTAAATACAAACGCGAGCGACTATTTTCCTGTCGATATGAAGAACTATGAGCTTATAGAAAACGGTATAGAGGACGTATCTGACGGTGAGAAATCCGAATGGCGGGTATCCCTTGTCGCCATGCCCAGGGATATCCTTGATTCTTATCGGAAGCTTGCTGATGCCTGCGGTCTCTCGCTTGTGGCCCTTGATTACGCAGGGAACGCCGTTTCCGAGATGCTGATTCGTGAAGTGAAGAGCGAGGTCGCTGCCTGCCTTAAGGTTGACGTTCACTCAAGCCTCTTCACAGTTATGCAGAACGGCCGTGTGGCCCTCGCGAGGAACATAGGCTACGGAGTGAAGGAAGCCTTCGAGACACTTGCGGATTATGGAAGTATAGAAAACGAGAGCTGTGTGAAGGAGGGACTTGAGCTTCTTGCCTCCCAGAATCTGGTTCTACCTGACTTCAGAGCTCCCGATATGTCGGATTACATGAACGGCCTCAGAAAAGAGGTAACAGAGAGCTTCAGACCGCTTATAGAAAATGTGGCGCGAATATTTGACTATATAAGGACGGCGAAGAAGGGCCTTAAGGTGGAAACCATCTACCTTGTCGGCGCAGGAGCCAATATTAACGGTCTGGCTGAGCTTATGACCATGGAGCTTGGCATAAAGGTCGATACATTTTCTGAGCTTACAAGTATTACACTTGGCAGGAACCTTGAGGATATAGAATTCTCTCTTGGACGTTACTTCTCATGTATCGGAGGAACCCTTGCGCCTCTTGACGTGTCGCTTGCGTCAAAGGACAGGACTATAGGGAATCCTGTGAGCAACCCTCTGACCGGAGCAGTCGCCTTCTTCGTTGTCTGCCTTGTCGTGAGCGCGACATTTGTCTATGCCGGTTTAAGGAGAAGCCATGACACGCGAGAATCGAGGAAAAACATAGACACCGCCATGGAAGGACTTGCCGATACTAAGGCGGCTTATGATGAAAATAAGTCGCTAATGAACACTAACACCTTCCTTACGAGCGCTCTCAGCGAATCGGCTTCAGATTTTGATGATTTAGCTTCCTATATAGGTGAGCTTGAGGATTCGCTGCCTGCGAAATCTCGGGTCGTAAGCATGGCAAGCCACGAAGGCTCCATAGATATCAGGCTTATAAGCTCCGATAAAAATGTCGCGGCGGCGACGGTAGAAGCCCTAGACGGCTTAGGTGACCGTAAGGTAACAGGAATTTCAGAGATGACTTTGGTAAGCGGCAGCGCGGTGAATGTCACTTATACCGTAACCTGCGGGAAGGGAGGAGAGGACTGATGTCAACAAGAGACAAGAGACTCCTTCTTATAGTGGGTGGTATAATCATTTTCCTCGTCTGCTACAGCTTTATATACCTTCCTAAGTCTGAAGCAAGCCGCCTGGCTGAGCTTGATAACAATGACCTCACTACTGAGCTTACGGTCTTACAGACCTATGCCGGAACGAACAGGCTTGCTTCTGAAAATGAGACCCTAACGGCCTCGAACGCCGCGATTTTTGCGAAATTTCCGTCCTCCGTGACTAAGGCTGATGCCCTGAAGCTCATAAATGGCCTTGAGAAGAAGAGCGGCTTAGTATTTACAAGTGTATCTATTGGAGAGGCTGTCGATATCACAGTCACTAAGCCTACAGATCTCTCGGCGGCGGAGCTTGCCTTCAAGGCGGACGCGGCAGCAGCTGACAAGCAGAACCTCTATGACGCAGGTGTGGTATCGGATGGCTCCGTAACTGTCGATGGAAATGCCGGCTTATCAAGCAGGGACACTAACACGACAGGGCTTTCCCTATACAGACTCCCTGTTACGGTGGCCTTCAGGGGCTCCTACGATTCTCTTAAGACTCTGGTAACCGATATTCCTTCTAACGATTTGAAAATGAGCCTCTCGGACTTTGAATTCGATGCCGATGAAAATGTTATAACAGGTTCGGCTACTATAAATTTTTATTATATAACAGGGAATGACAGGGAAGAAGAAAAGACAGAGACAGGCAGTGTTACGACAGGAAAGAGTGACATATTTGCGAAATGATGACAGGGGTCTGACCCTCATAGAGCTTCTCGTGTCCGTAGCAATCCTTGCCGTAATCGTGGTTCCATGCCTTTCGGTATTTGTCACGAGCGCGAGGATAAATGCTAAAACCCGCGAGAGCGCAACAGCGATAGGCTACGCGACCTCAATACTTGAAGAGCTGCGGGGAATGAGTATCTCAGAGATTACGGAAGAATTCGGTGGAAAGGAAATTTCTGCCGAGCCTGATGGAAGCACGGCTGATTATATGTACTTTACGGAGTATCCGCTTGATAATAACAGCTATATAGGAAGCCGTAAGGTAAAGAGCATGAAGCTGCTCCTAAGCATAGACAGGGTAAGCGGGAATGATGAAGAAGCTGCGGCTTCGGACACGGTTACTCCTGAGGGAATTACCTTAAGCCCACCTGTCCTCTACAGGGTGAAGGTCACCTTCTATGACAGGACCGCTGAGCCTGAGACACTGAGGGACGCAAAGAAACGCGCTGAATTGACATCGGAGATAGTTAAGTGAAGAAGGATAATTCTAACAGAGGCTCCACCCTCTTGATTGTAATCATTACATTCGCAATCGTAGGCATCATTTCCGCTGTTGCCATTAGCTCGTCATATACAAGCTTCAAAATCAGGATGTCGGGAAATGATGTGACGAAGGCATACTACGGAGCAGACTCTGCTATGGAAGAGGTGAGGGCAGGCCTGTGCGGATTGCTATATGATTGTGTAAGAGAGGAAGGTGGCTCTGCTTCTGACAACTCGGAGGATTACGTTGGCAGAGTGGCGGATGACCTGGTGGGGAGACTCAGGTATGACGCAAATTCACAGTATTACAATGTGAGTCTGGTAAAGGGCTTTGCTTCCGAAGCGAGAGGAAATGATACGATAACAGTGGACAGCTCATCGCCTCGCCTCACTATGAGTGACGGCCTTGTAACGGTGTCCGATATAGAGGTCTCATACACTATGAAAAATGGCACCGGCTCGAGTATCAGAGCTGATATAGTCATAGACTGCAGGAATATTTCAGACGGCGGGAGCAGCGCTGATTTCGTATACTATACTAATTATAAGAAGGAGTAGGAATGACCGATAACAGAGGATTCACCCTGATTGAACTGCTTTCGGTGATAGCCATTCTCTCCGTATTTACGGGCGTGTTTGCTTACAATCTGGGAGCTGTAAACGGCAGGGCGGTGGCGGCCGCCGCGACCGGTATTGTGAAAAGCGTTAATCTGGCCGAAGCAAGCACCCAGGCCTACGGTGATACCACTCTTACCATTTATATCGAGAATGGGACCATAAGGGCTGAGGTCGCGGGAAATGGCAGGAGGCATGACTCGGTAATTTCCGATAATGGCTGTGCTCTCTATATTTCCATGGGAGAGGCTGATGATCCGGGCTATAGCTCAGAGTATACGAGAATGAGGTCCGGAGATAAGATAACGCTCGTATTTGACAGGAGTACAGGCGGCATTGCGGAAACCGGCCCGTATGTTCGTAACATTCGTGTGGTAAAGGGAAAATATGTAAAGAACGTCCGACTCTATCCTCACACGGGAAAGGCGGAGATTAATGGATAGAAAGGGATTTACCCTTATAGAGCTGATTGCGTCAATAGCGCTCTTCTCTATAATAGGTACGGCTATAGTCGGGCTCTACACCACGTCACTCCGCATGGGGCGGAACGCGGCCGCCTTGTCCGATATATCCGATAATGAGAGTCTTGTGATGGAAAGAATAGAGAAGCTCATAATTAATAGTGGAGCTTTACCTGAATTTGATGGAAATATTCTGACAACGACCTCGGACGAGAATGAATATCTGGTATCATTTGACGATGAGACGAAAAAGCTGTACTTATCAATAAGGAAGAAGGACTCGCTTTCAGGTGGCGACCCTGAGCCCTTGGCAGATAATGTGACGGGCTTTGATGTTGACTTTGCCGATTATAAGACAAGAGGCACCGTGAAGATAACGGTGATTTTTACCGAAGCAGAGCGGTCTGAGAGATCGGAAAGAATCATTTACCTCAGGAATAAGTATGCTATAAATTAAAATACCTAAAAAAATAATACCACCTTGATTTTGAAAACCATTTGTGCTATAATCAGATTGGAGAAAATATGTTGTTAGTTTCTTACAGAACAGGAGGCCAGGAAGTATGGATCGGCCTTCAGTAGCGCAGCTGAATGAAGAGCTGGAACGCACGAAGAAGCAGGAACAGAAGTCACGTTCTATCGGGCATGGTTTCTGGGTGCTTATTGTGGTTGCTGCCGTAGCGTTTCTGATAGCGAGCTTTTTCGTCTCTGTCATTCAGGTTAGCGGGCACAGTATGGAGAATACTTGCTCGGATGGGGATATATTGATAGTCTTACGCCGTATGAAGCCTAAGGACGGCGATATAACCGCTTTTTATTACAATAACAGTATTATGCTTAAGAGGGTTATAGCTACGACGGGAGAGACGGTCGATATTGATGACGAAGGTACTGTTACCGTGAACGGTCAGAACTTCGGAGAACCCTACGTGATTAACAAAAGTAAGGAAGGTTGTGATATCGAGTTACCGCTGCAGGTACCCGAGGAAAGGTATTTTCTCCTTGGAGATAACAGGAAGATATCAGTTGACAGCAGATCAAGCACGATTGGCTGTGTGTCGGATGGTGATATACTCGGAAGAGTTGTATTCCGCGTATGGCCGCTATCGAGGTTTGGACTGGTATACTGAGCTTCCGATTGTATAGCATGTTCTTTAGGGAGGTTCTAAGAGATGGCTGCTTCTAACAAAAGGAAGACTGTCGACGAGAAGATTACAGGCTTTAACAAGAGACACAAGCGTAACCGGAATATTAAGTTCGGGTTATCGATTGTGTCTGTTTGCCTTGCGTTCACGGTAATTTTTTCCATGATGCGCCCGGCTTTAGGCCAGGAGGATATTACTCTTACCTATGGTGGGGGAAGCGATGAGGGCATCACCGATACCGATGACGTATGGCTGGACGTAAGCGCTAAGAAGGGCGATTCCGGTATTTACTTCATTACCGATGAGTCAAGCAGGTACCTTTTTAGTGATGACTATCAGTTTGACAGCACAGACGGTTTTGAGCCGGTAGTTACTATTGATACCGATAATGGTACGAGTATCCAGCTTCATAAGTATCAGTATGATGATAACACAAGGACGGGATATTATTTCTCTACTCCTTCAGCTGATACTCATTTTACATTCTATTTATCGCCTGCCGAGAAGGTAGAGGAGAAGAGAGCCGCGTTCCAGGCTGCTCTTGCAAGCGGCGCCGCTATAACAAGTGGGGCTGCTATTACTGATTCTGCGAGCGGAAGCGCTGTTGATGTACCTGTAAGCGATGCCGCCGTTACAGAAGGCGAAGGCACCGTAAGCGAAGGCGAGATTACAGACGGCAGTGATGCGAATATCGTAAAGCCTGATGGTGAGAATACAGATAGTACTTCTGCTGAGACTCCGACAGAAGAGAAGACTACAAGTGAAGGTGAGGATGCCACAGCTGTAGAAGAGAAGACATCAGAAGAAACCAAGGCCCCGACAGAGGAGACTGCTACCGATACAGAGAAGAACGATGCTAAGGCAGCTGAGAAAACCGATGCAGAGACTGCTCCTGTTGAGAAGAAGGAGGAAGCTCCTGCTTCTAAGAGTGAGTCTGATTCAGATGAAGGTGCCAAGGCTGCTGAGACCTCTGGTAATAAGAGCAGTGAAGCAGCTGCAACCGAGGTTCCGAATAACAATCATCCGGCTAAGTATCATTCTGAATCAGGAAGCCTCCTTACGGTATCATTTGTCGCTGTAAAGGCTACAGACCCTGAGGATGCCGTTGACCAGCTTAAGAACAACCGCGATGGTTTAGTAACTCTTGATATTGAAGACGGTAAGGTAGTTAAGAATACAGATAATCAGGAGGGAATTACTGATAATGGCTCTGCTTCAACCGAGGTTGCAAGTGAAGCCGGTATTAGCACTGCTTCAGCTATTGACGCTAATGCATCAGGCTCCGCAGTTGCTTCAGAGTCAGCCATTGCTTCAGGCTCAGCAGTTAGCGGAAGCGCTATAGCAAGTGGAGCGGCTGTAAGCGGTGGCGCTATTATCCCTTCGCAGGGTGGTATAGTACTTAGCTCCCGGTATCTTGACACTGACTATGCTGTTATAGAAGGAACGAAGACTGAGTACTTCGTAGCGAACAGCCTTGATCTTACAAGTACTCCTGCCGCTATTGATGGCTATACATATCTTGGCGCTAAGATTAATAACGCTACAGCTTCAGCTCTTGTATTTGCCGATGACAAGTATACAGTAACCTATGAGGACGGCGATAGTGAGGACCTAACTAAGAATACCTGCATCTATTACTTCTACGCTGATGATGATGCCCTTAAGGCTAAGGGCGAGGATGGCGTAGTTCGTAAGGCTCATAAGATTGGCGTGAATCTTGTGGATGAGTTTGGAGTAAGTATAGATTCTGCGGCTTATACCTTTGATGCTCTTACCTTTGATGAGAACGGAGTACTTGACCTTACCAAGGCACCGTTTGACGATGTTAAGTCGGCAGATGAGTCAAGGAACTTTGAGTATGTTAATTCTTCTATAGACGGCGCAGTAATTGCAGGCTTTAAGAAGGTTCCTGTATCACTTGTATCTACAGGCGCCGCTATAGTTAGCGATAAAGAAAACTCTGATGATGAGTCTGCTTCCGGCTCCGCTATTACAGAGGCTGAGGATTTCGACGTATACTTCTATACTGTAGACGGCGAGAACTGGACTGAGGTTACTAAGGATTCAGAGCTCAGAATTACTTATACAGACGGCGCTAAAACCGAATATACCTACGAGGATGACAGTATCAAGGTGACAGCTAAGCTTCAGAAGGCCGGCGCTGTACCTAGTGATGCCGCTCTTAAGGTTACCCCTGTAACCGACAGCACAAGCGGCTATAACTACGATGCCTACATGATGGCATTGAACGAGAACGCTGAAAGAATCGCTGCCAGCCAGGGCAAGGACGTAACTGAATATACGAAGGACAATACCCTCCTTTACGATATCGCCTTCATGGTACCTAAGACCCTTGATGACGGAACCGTGATCGATGGTGAATATGTCGAGGTAGAGCCTGAAGAAGGTTCTGTTAAGGTTACCATCGAGTTCAAGGACAAGAAATTATCAAACGATCTCTCTGCCAGTGACGGCAGCGATGTATCAGTAGTTCATTTACCACTCATCCAGGACGTAAAGGACAAGGTAGAAACCACCGCACAGGCAGAGAATATCACTGCAAGCGCAATAGTTGTAGAGCCTGTGAAGGCGGAGACGAATGTTGGAGAGACTGATACGGTTGACTATACTGTAGATAGCTTCTCTATGTATTCTATATCAGGCCGTAATAAAAAATTCGATAAAGTTGATCAGAGTATTGACTTCGATAGCTCATTTAATGAAGCATCCAATTATGGCATCATTGCTAATTCTGTTAATCTGACTGGTGATATTGAAAGCAATCTCTTCACTGGATTATTAACTGCCAATAGTCAAACTATCGGTAATACTGTTGAGGACAAGGATAAGGATCAATTTACTAATACAAGTGGTAGCATCTATATTGGCTCCTTTGGCCAAACCAATCAGATAAATTTGAGAGGTACGCCTACTGTTATTTTGGGTGATGAAGCTAAAAAGATGCTAGATAGCAATTCAGGCATCATAAAAGATGAGAATAAGAAGCTCTTAGATTATAGAAATTATAATGTTGGCGATGTTATTAATAATATAGCTGTAAATGAGAGTTCAATCTATAAAAATTTATATGATATAAATGCTAAGACTATTTCGAATCAGGATGACTTAGTTATTGATCTTTCTGATGAGGATGAGAATGGTACTTTTATATTTAATTATGATGGAAACAGTGGTAATATTGGTAATGACAAGCTGAGCGTTACATTTAGAAGTATTAATCAGCATCTGGTAATTAATATGAAAGGTTATTCCTATGCTTCTGTTGGTAGATATAAGCTTGGTTTAGCTGGCCGAGATTTGAAATCTGCTACTGATTTTACAAATTATAGAGGTGATTCTGGTTTCTCTTATACGACAGATGAAACAGATGCTCTTACAAGAGCTGTTGTTTTCAATTTTGGTACTAGTGATGGAGACCTGACTCTCAATGATACATGTGGTACTTTCATAGCACCGTTAAAGGATGTAAAAATCACGTCAGGCGATATATCTGGTGTACTTGTATGTGATAAATTTCTAAGAAATGGTTGTGAATGGCATTATCATAATCATAAGCTTCCTGACATTTACCCTGACTTAACCATTAACGCTACTAAGTATATTGACGATAATGGTGTGCCTGGGGATAATGAAAAGTTTACCTTTAGAATTGAAAGACTTAACGCTGGTGATAAATGGGTTAATGCTCAGGAAGATGTAACCAATAATAAGGAAAGTATAGTTTTTGATAAGATAACATTTAAAAATGATGATGAGGTAAAGAATCATATTGATGGTATAATAAATCTTTACTATCGAATTTATGAACCTGAAGCTGAAAACGAAGCTATGACTGGTTATCAGCTTGATAGTCACGTTCATTATATTCGTGTTGATTTAAATAAAGAGACATCTAAAGATGGAAGAACGATAGTTAACATAAAGTCAATTTATCGAATAACAAAAGAAAGTCTGGATGATGAGTTTTATGTCAGAGGTAAATGGAGCTCTCAGAAGGGTCTTGAACTTATCTCTGACAAGAATAATATAAGTGTAGTTCCTGCTGACAAGGTGGTTTTTCACAATAAGCATGGTGATAATAAACTGACTCTCGAGTTTAAGAAAAACCTTGATGGTATTCCTGCTCCTTACAATGATAGCTCTTATATGTTTGAACTGAAAGTTTGGACAAAGGGTCAGGGCGATCATGGACAAGATCATGGACAAGATCATGGCGGTAGATGGACGGCTTACACATGGCATCGCAATAATGGTAATAGTGTAAAGTTTGATGTAGACATTAATAATACAAAAAATGTCTGGGATTACAATGGGAAAAAACTCTATGACGCTATTCCTGATGATTATACTGTTCCGGGTGAGGCGGACACTAAATACCTTGTTTTTAGGGTACAGGAAATTATACCTGGAAAGGGAGATAACAGCACAAACCGAGTGGATTCAACCGGATCTTCCAGAGAAATTCAGCCTGATGAGTATGCTAAGCCTTATACTTATTATGACCATAATATCTTCTACTATGCTAAGCTAAAGATAAACAAAGCAGGTAATATTGTGGATTCAGATAAGATTACCTATTATCAGTTTTTAGGTGATGGTTCCAACACAGGCTTGCTTGAACTCGAAAACCAGAATAAGGTCAGTGATTTTACAAGCAAACAGAGTGATATGATTTTTGAAAACTGGACTACTACTCATATTAAGATTACAAAGACATGGAAGGGCTCGAGCGCTAAGGCCTCTAAGGTTTATGTATATCTTAAGGGAACAACTGATAGCGGTAAGCAGGTATATGGCAAGATTATCACGCTAACCGGTAAGGAAGATAGTAGCTCTGTAAGTGTAAATAATGCTAAACACAGGGTTTATTATCAGACTAATAAGAAAGTAGATTGGAATAACAGCGCTAATCCGCTTGGTGTAAGCACATATTATATGGGTGGTCAGCAGCGCACGGAAAATGGCTCATATATTTGGGAATATGACAATAAGTGGCCTGAATTGGCTCATGGGAATACTCATGAACGTGATAAGAGCTCTCAGTCCGGTGGTATTGATAACCTTTATATGTACACGAAGAATCATGAACTTATTAACTATACTGTCGAGGAGATTGATCCTTACGCTGACGGTAATAAGAAAGCTGATGATGTAGTTAGCAACACTAATAATAAGTTTGAGTGCAATGATTATTACGATGGATATAAAGGTGATTACGTTGATCCTAAGTACTTAGTAGCTGAGGGTGGAGTTACTACGACTCATGTTGATAAGAAGGGTAATGATACCGGAAGCTATCTGGTGCATTATGACAGGTATGATACCTTAAATCCGGGAACATCATTTGTTATTACCAATAGTCGTGATATGGTTCTTCCTGAGACCGGTGGTCGTGGAACCCGTACCTACGCCATGTTCGGCACCGGCGCCCTAATCGCCGCCGCCCTAGCCTCCGCCTCTATCCTTATTTCCAGACGCAAGAAAAAATAAAAAGTGCCTGGTCCCGTTACAAAAAATGTTAACGACTGTAAGGAAGTTAACATTTAAGTAACGGTACCTGGCACGGAAATTCTTACCAAGGCTATAACTTATGTGGAGCTACATACAATAAGTTTTACTTTGGCAGAAACTACCCGTGCCAGGTGTTGCCGTAGAGAGGGACCCGCGGCGAAGCCGTGGGAGAGTTGGCTACGGCCTAAATTGTGCGTAAGCACAATTTAAGTGGACCAGGCACTTTTTTGTTGCGGAACCTGCACCTACGCTAAAATAGAACAGTGCCTGGCCCCATGTAAGAAACTGTTGACAAGCAAAGCGCAGTTAACAATTTCTTCATGGTACCTATTGTCGTAGCCGACTCTCCCACGGCTTGCGCCCTAATCGATGATTTCACATACCTGGAATAAACTTTAATCTTGACTTATTTCTTAATTCTTGCTATTATAAAGTTGGATAATT
>Ga0256405_10003363_pt1 | contig 33156 bp, 42 predicted proteins | sample RumenRJG_02DNA_FD_189096 | JGI IMG/M metagenome (GOLD analysis project Ga0256405, IMG submission 189096) | Bovine rumen microbial communities from Lethbridge, Alberta, Canada - RJG_02 | ecosystem: Host-associated > Mammals > Digestive system > Stomach > Rumen | place: Canada: Alberta...
AATAGATAAGATAGAATGAAAGAATGATAGAAGAAAAGAAATGCCCAAAATGTGGGAAAAAAAAAGTGAAGAATGGATTTATGAAAGGAAAACAACGATATAAGTGTAAATGTTGCGGATGCAGTTACATTGGCAGTAAGAATGGTTACCCTGATCATATTAAACTAAAATACATTAAATATTATTTGGAGGGAAATGGATTCAGAAGAATCGAACGATTGATGGGAGACAGCCATGTTTCTGTTATTAATTGGGTTAAAAAGTTTGCTTCTAAATTTAAGAATATTTCCAAACAGCGTGAGAAAGTAGATAGTTCTAGAGCTTGATGAAATATGTGTAAGCATATATGGCTTTGGACTGCTGTAAACATGAAGACTAAGAAGTTGGTTGGGTTCCATGTAACGTTGAACGGATGAATCGTCTTCTTCGTCATTATCTTGCTAGGTTTACTTGCAACTCTGTTTTTTTATTTTTGTACCGTGATTTCTTTTCATCTATTCACTTTTTGCAATAACCTATTGTTGGTCTAAAAGTTTTAACACGATTATCAGTTCTGTTTTCTTATTTTTGTTCTGAACTATTCGGTCTTATTCTATGATAGTTTACATTGAAATTTACAGTAACAAATGGTATTGCGAAGGAAGACAGATTCGCTCCGGTATTACCGGAGTGGGATTTGTCATCATTACACCCAAGTTCAAAAATGGCTTTTGTGCTTTCAAACTATTTTAGAGCACGAACGAACTATTCTATAAAATTAATTATAAATCAATCCTTAAATTCAAAATCCAAAATTGAATATAACGAAGTATCACACCAAGAGCCAGTATTAGTTTTTCTTGCATGACGAATAATTCCTTCATGTTTTAATCCATTTTTTTGCATAACCCTTCCAGAAGCTGGATTATCTACATCATGACGTAACTGTATGCGATGAAATCCTACTTTTTTAAAAAGAAAATTTAAAACCGCATGCAACGCTTCAGTCATAAATCCCATATTCCAATATTTTTTAGAAATAACATATCCAATTTCACAACATTCATTTTCTTCAAATAAATCTATAACTGATATATCACCTATCACACAACTATTATCTTTTAAAGTTATAATCCATCTGTAATAATTAGAATCTTTATATCCAGATACCCATTCTGAAACAATTTTGCGAGTTTCATCAATATTTTCATGAGCTTTCCAAGTGACATATTTCGCATTCTCAGGATCTTTAGCCCAATTGTTATACATTTGTTCAACGTCATCTAATTGAAATTTTCTCAAAATAAGTCTATCTGTTTCTATTAGCTGAGTTCCTACATGATTTAAAGACAATTTTACCTACTTTCATTAAAATATTTAACAAAAAAATATTTTGTAAGTTTTGGATTTTTACAATTTTTTCTTATAAATTCTAATTCGAAGTCACATTTTTTATAAAATCCAGGAGCTTGAAATTCATTTGTGACTAAATTCAAATTATTAAAATTTTTATCTTTAAAATAATTAAACACATAATCTACAAGTCTAGTACCTATTCCTCTTCCACGAAATTCTTTCATTACTACTAAATTATTAATCGTAACTTCAGAATAATAACTAAATCCATTTACATATCCCACTTGTTCATTATTTTCTCTTGCGACGAATGCAAATTTTTTGAAGTTATATTTAACATTATTTTCGTCATCATATTCTGTTAACAATTTCTCAGTTATAGTTTCAATTTCTTCAAAATTACTTGCATATTCTATTCTTATCATAAAAGAACTCCGAAAATCTGAAGTCTACTCTATCTCAATATTGTTATACTGCGGCAATCCTGTTCCTGCTGGAAGAAGTCGGGCTATAATGATATTTTCTTTTAATCCTGTTAAATCATCAGTTTTTCCCTTAACAGCTGCATTAGTCAATACTTTAGTGGTTTCTTGGAACGACGCCGCTGACAAAAATGATTCAGTAGCTAATGATGCCTTTGTAATTCCGAGAACTATAGGAGTATAAGTTGCTTCTCTTAAAGATGAATCTTGAAAGGAATTCAAATCACGAACTCGTTTATTCTGATTATTAACATCATTAATATTAACAGTGCTTCCTGCAATTAAAGAGGTGTCTCCGGGATCATTGACAATCACTTTGCGAAGCATTTGTCTAACGATAATTTCAATATGCTTATCGTTAATATCCACCCCTTGCATTCTATAAACTCGTTGAACTTCCTGAATAAGATAAGCTTCAACTGCATTAACTCCAGAGATATCCATAAGTTCTTGAGGATAAACAGATCCTTCAGTTAATATAGTTCCTGCTTCAACCTTTTGTCCATTAGAAACAAGAATCCTAAATCCATAAGGAATCAAATAATTTCTAGAGGCTCCAGTATCGTCATTTTTTACATAAACATGCTTGTTGTCACTAGATTCTTCAATTTCAACTGTTCCTGAGATTTCACAAATGAGAGCAAGATGTTTCGGCTTTCTAGCTTCGAAAAGCTCCTCTACACGAGGCAAACCTTGAGTAATATCTTCGACACCTACGATTCCTCCCGTATGGAAGTTCTTCATCGTAAGCTGAGTTCCAGGTTCTCCAATAGATTGAGCAGCCATAATTCCAACGGCATCCCCTATTTCAGCAGCTTGACCTGTTGCAAGATTTGCTCCATAGCATTTTCTGCATACACCATTTCTGCACTGACAACGCAAAACAGAACGAATAGCGATTTTTTCTACTCCAGACAAAACAATTTTTTCAGCATCTGCATCGGTCATCATTTTATCTTTTGAAACGATAACTTTTCCAGAAGAATCGGTAAAGTCTTTTACCAAATAGCGATTAACAAGTCGTTCACTTAATGATTCTATTATTTCATTTCCATCTTTAATCTCAAAAACATCTATTCCCGACGAGGTTCCGCAATCATCCTCTCTAATTATCAAAGTTTGAGCTACATCTACTAAACGACGAGTCAAATATCCAGAGTCAGAAGTTCTTAATGAAGTATCAGATGATCCTTTTCTGGCTCCACGAGAAGCTATGAAATACTCAAGAACATTCAATCCCTCACGATAATTAGAACGAATAGGAATTTCAATGGTAGCTCCAGAGTTATTTGCAATTAATCCACGCATTCCAGAAATTTGTTTGATCTGGCTAATAGAACCACGAGCTCCCGAATCAACCATCATAAACACAGGATTAGTAGGATCGAGAACCTTTTTCAAATCTGTAGTAACCGCATCAGTAGCCTCTGTCCAAATTTTAATGACTTGAGTCTTGCGCTCATTATCTGAAATCAATCCTTCATTATAATATTTGCTAACAACATTGATCCTGGCATCTGAATTTTTCAAAATTTCTTGCTTCGTATCAGGAATAACTACATCTTTAACTGAAACGGTAATAGCTCCACTAGTAGCATACTTGAATCCAATAGCCTTGACAGCATCAAGAACAACAGCAGTTTTTTTGAATCCATGAACTTTTATACACCTATCGAATATCACATCTAACTGACTCTTCCCCACTAAAAAGTCAATTTCATAATTTAAAACCGATTCCGATTTTTTACGATCAACAAATCCCAAATCTTGCGGAATTAATTGATTAAATATAATCCTACCAGGAGTAATTTCAATGAACTTAGATAAGTTTTTATTTCTAAATTTAATTTGTCTACGAATTTTTATAGGAGTATGCAATGAAATAATTTTTTGATTCAATGCTAAAAGGACCTCATCTTCTGATCCATAAACTTTCAAATGCTCATCTGCAGCAGCTTTATAAGTTAAATAATACACTCCAAGAACCATATCTTTAGTAGGAACAGTAACAGGTTTACCATCAGAAGGTTTTAATAAATTTCCAGCAGAAAACATTAGATGTCTAGCTTCAGCTTGAGCTTCTGCAGAAAGAGGCAAATGCACCGCCATTTGGTCTCCATCAAAGTCAGCGTTATATGCATAACAAACAAGAGGATGCAATTTGATAGCTCTTCCTTCAACCAAAATAGGTTCAAATGCTTGAATCCCTAATCTATGCAATGTAGGAGCACGATTCAATAATACTAAATGTCCCTTGATTACAACATCTAATGCGTCCCAAACTTCTGCCTGAACTCTTTCAATGGCTTTTCTTGCAGCTCTAATATTGAGGAATGTTCCTGTCTCAACTAATCTATGCATAACAAAAGGTTTGAAAAGCTCAAGAGCCATTTCTTTAGGTAATCCACATTGATGAATTTTTAACTCAGGACCAACTACAATAACAGAACGTCCTGAATAATCTACTCTTTTACCTAGCAGATTTTGTCTAAACCTTCCTTGCTTTCCCTTCAACATATCAGAAAGAGATTTCAAAGGTCGATTATTTGCTCCTACAACAGGTCTACCACGACGACCATTATCTATTAAAGCATCAACCGCCTCTTGAAGCATTCTCTTTTCATTTCTCAAAATAATTTCAGGAGCCCCTAAAGAGAGTAATCGTTTCAATCTATTATTTCTATTTATAACTCGTCTATATAAGTCGTTCAAATCGGAGGTAGCAAATCGTCCACCATCAAGCTGAACCATAGGACGAAGATCAGGAGGAATAACAGGAATAACATCCAAAATCATCCACTCAGGACGCAATCCTGAAGATCTAAATGATTCTACAACATCAAGACGCTTCGATAATTTAATCTTGCGTTGACCAGATGATCCTAATAACTCATCTTTTAAATCTGAAGCTAGTTTATCAAGATCCATAGAACACAAAAGTTTTTTTATAGATTCAGCTCCCATGCCTGCTTCAAAATCGTCTTCGTACTTTTCTCTTAGATCTCTGTATTCTTTTTCAGATAGAATCTGTTGCAAAGATAATTCTCTGACATTTCCAGGATCAGTTACTATATATGATGCGAAATAAAGAACTTTTTCAAGCATACGAGGAGAAATATCAAGAATAATTGCTAACTTAGAAGGAATTCCTTTAAAATACCAAATGTGAGACACAGGAGAAACTAAATCTATATGCCCCATCCGTTCACGACGAACCTTAGAATTAGTAATCAAAACTCCACACTTATCACAGACTTTACCTTTATATTTAATTTTCTTATATTTTCCACAATGGCATTCCCAATCTTTCTGAGGTCCAAAAATACGCTCACAAAATAATCCATCGGGCTCAGGCTTCAAACTTCTATAATTAATCGTTTCAGGCTTAGTAACTTCTCCAAACGACCAACTTCTAATGGTCTCAGGAGAAGAAACTCCTATTTTAATATAACTAACTCTACTATTACTCATAATCATATCTCCTTAATTTATTCTTCGAAATCCGAATCATCTTCAAAATCAGCATAATAATCATCACTGTCGTCAAAATGATCTCCAGTAGATTCATCAGAATCAATATCGTCTAAGTCTTCCTCATCGAAAGAATCATCAGAGTCAGCAGGATCAGTATCATTAGGTTCTTCTTCTGATAAATCAGAATCAGACTTAGAATCAAAATCAGATAATAATGAAGGAGTCTCAGAATCAAAATTACGATTCAAATCGACAGGAGTTCCATTTTCATCTAAGATATTCAAATTTAATCCAATAGATTGCAATTCTTTAACTAAAACTTTGAAAGATTCAGGAACTCCAGGAGTAGGAATATTCTGTCCTTTAACTATAGCTTCATATGCCTTAACTCTACCAACCACATCGTCAGATTTAACAGTAAGAATTTCTAATAAGCTGTAAGCAGCTCCATAAGCTTCAAGAGCCCAAACTTCCATTTCTCCGAATCGTTGTCCTCCGAATTGAGCTTTACCTCCCAAAGGTTGCTGAGTAACCAAAGAATATGGTCCAGTAGATCTAGCATGAATCTTATCGTCTACAAGATGATGCAACTTCAAATAATACATATATCCAACAACAACAGGATTATCGAATAGTTCTCCTGTTCTACCATCTCTAAGCCACACTTTTCCATCTTCACTAAGACCTGCTTTTTTCAAACAATCCAATATAGCTTGTTCATTAGTACTATCAAAAACAGGAGAAACTATTTTTATACCAAGAGCTTTAGCGGCGTATCCAAGATGAGTTTCCAAAATTTGTCCCATATTCATACGAGCAGGAACTCCCAATGGATTCAATACTACATCCAATGGGGTTCCATCAGGCATAAATGGCATATCTTCAACAGGCAATATTCGAGCCACAACTCCTTTATTTCCATGACGCCCAGCCATTTTATCTCCTACAGAAATTTTTCTTTTCTGAGCAAGATAGCATCTGACAACTGAAGTCACTCCTGTTTGAAGTTCATCACAACAGTTTTCTTTATTAAACACTTTTACATCGATAACAATTCCTCCCTCTCCGTGAGGAACTCTAAGAGATGTATCTCTAACTTCTCTCGCTTTTTCTCCAAAGATAGCTCTTAATAATCTCTCTTCTGCAGTTAATTGAGTTTCTCCCTTAGGAGTAACCTTACCTACCAATATATCTCCGGCTCGAACTTCTGCACCGACACGAATAATTCCACGTTCATCCAAATTTTTCAGAGCATCTTCTCCCACATTCGGAATATCTCTTGTTATTTCTTCAGGACCTAATTTCGTTTCTCTCGATTCACATATATATTCCTCTATATGAATAGAAGTGTAGACATCCTCTTTCGTTAATCTCTCACTTAATAAAACAGCATCCTCATAGTTATATCCCTCCCACGGCATAAATCCCACGAGAACATTTTTACCAAGACTAATTTCCCCATCATAAGTAGATGGTCCATCAGCAATGACATCTCCCTTTTCAAATCTGTCTCCTGCAAAAACTCGAACTTTCTGATTTACACATGTGCTCTGATTTGATCTTTTAAACTTAGTCAAATTAAACGATTTAATTTCTCCATCATCATATTTTACATCTATAGTTTTAGCATCAGCTCGTAAAACTACTCCACTTTGAGGAGCTAACACGCAAGTTCTAGAATTTATTCCTGCAGGATATTCCATCCCTGTTGCGACCAGAGGAGACTCAGAAGTCAATAAAGGAACAGCTTGCTTCTGCATATTTGCTCCCATCAATGCACGAATAGCATCATCATGTTCCAAAAATGGAATCATAGCTGTGGATACTGATACAACCATTTTAGGAGAAACATCCATAAAATCTGCTTTAGATCTATCTACAACAACAAAATCTTCTTTATGTCTGCAATGGATCTTTTCATGCACAAAACGACCATCTTCATCAAGAGGTTCATTGGCTTGAGCAACAATATAAGCATCCTCTTCATCAGCAGTCATATAAACTATTTCATCAGTGACACATCCAGTAGATTTATCTATTTTTCTAAATGGAGCTTCTATAAATCCATATTTATTAATTCTAGAAAATATAGCGAGATAAGATATCAATCCGATATTAGCACCTTCAGGAGTTTCAATAGGACAAATACGTCCATACTGAGTATAATGAACGTCTCTAACTTCGAAACTTGCTCTATCTCTCGTCAATCCTCCAGGGCCTAATGCAGATAACCTTCTCCTGTGAGTTAATCCAGACAAAGGATTAATCTGATCCATGAACTGGGAAAGAGGAGACGAACAGAAAAACTCTTTTATAGCAGATACTACAGGTCTAATATTTATTAGTGCATGGGGAGTTATAATCTCTAGATCTTGAGATTGCAAAGTCATTCTTTCTCTGATAGCTCTTTCCAAACGAGAAAATCCTAATTTAAACTGGTTCTGAAGCAATTCTCCAACCGTTCTGACTCGTCTATTTCCTAAATGATCTATATCGTCTATCTCCCCCACTCCCTGAGAAAGACCAAACAAATAACTAACTGATGCAAATATATCATCTACAGTCAAATATCTCGGAACTAAATCAAACTTTCTATCGAGAATTTCTTTTTTTAAATCTTCTCCATTTTTGCATTTTTTCATAATGCTATAAAGAATATTGAATCTAACTCGTTCAGAAATCCCACATTCTTTTTCAGCATCAAATTTAACAAAATTGTTAATGGGAACTGTACCATTAGATAGAACCTTCACCTCTGTTCCTTCTACATTAATATAGACAACAGAAATTCCAGAATCTTCTATTAATTTTGCTTGATCAATAGAGATCACTTCTCCAGGCATAGCAAGAACTTCTCCAGTTATAGGAGCAGCAACAATCCTGCTTACCTTTTGATTTTTGATTCTCTTCCACAAGCATAATTTTTTATTTACCTTATATCTTCCTACATCTGACAAATCATAACGTCGAGGATCAAAAAACAAATTATTAATATATCCTTGAGCTCCATCAACAGTAGGATGATCTCCAGGGCGCATCTTTTTATATATATCTAATAACGCTTCTTCCGCATTCTTAGTTGTATCTTTATTAATGGTAGCTCTAAGAAGTTCGCAAGTACCGAAATAATTTACTATTTCTTCATCTGAACTCAATCCCAAACATCTAATTAACGATGTTAAAGGAATTTTTCTATTTTTATCAATTCGAACATAAACAATATTATTAGAATCAGTTTCGAATTCTATCCATGCTCCACGACTGGGAATTATCTTAGAAGAAAACAACTTGCGACCTGATTTATCATATTGAAATTTAAAATATGATCCGGGAGACCTAGCAAGTTGGGAAATAACCACCCTTTCTATACCGTTAATGATAAAAGTACCACTATCAGTCATCAGCGGAAGATCACCCATAAAAACTTCAGACTCTTTAACTTCTCCCGTTGCAGTATTAACAAGACGAACTCCAATTTTCAAAGGAGCAGCATAAGTAACTTCCTTTTCTTTACACTCTTCAACGGAATAATTAGGGCAATCTGTGCGGAAAGAAAATCCGTAAAAATCTAAAACCAATTTATTATTGTAATCACTAATTCCAGAACTTTCCCTTAAAGTTTCACTGAATCCCTCTTTTAAAAACCACTCGTATGATTTTTTCTGAATTTCCAATAAATCAGGAATATCCATGGAATTTTTTGATCCATTAAAATCAACACGAGTAGTCTTTCCAAACTTAATTTCTTTCACAGTCATGCAACACTCCGTAATTTTAAATTAAATTAATCATGCAGATCAGACAAGAGAATAAAATATCTATGATATGTACAAAAATCCGTTGTCATAGAAATTTGTGACAACTTGATTTTTAACGGCCAAAAAGTAAAATGTATCGTAGATATTTTATCTCAATCACCGAACACAAATCTAAAGTAAGCAATATCGTTCAATGATATTCTATATTGAAATGAATGTCAACACTTAAAAACAAAATTTTCGAATATTCGGAGGAAAAATGACTATCTATGATGAATTAAAATTTCGTGAAATAGTAGCTCAGTCTACCAATGACGAGAAAACAGCAGATTTAATAAACAATAAAAAAGCAGTATTTTATTTGGGATGTGATCCTACCGCCGACAGTTTACATGTAGGACATTTTGTACAATTGATGCTAATGTCTCGATTACAAAAATGTGGGCACTCCCCTATTTGTCTATTTGGAGGAGGAACCGGATTTGTAGGAGATCCTTCAGGAAAGAATTCCATGCGTCGTATGATGTCTAAAGAAGAGATAGATCACAATGTGAAATGTTTTCAAAATCAAATGTCAAAGTTTTTGGATATCTCTAATGTCACATTCGTCAACAATGCAAACTGGCTTTGTGATTTAAATTATATAGAATTTTTAAGAGATATCGGATGCTATTTTAATGTTAATAGAATGTTAGCAGCTGAGTGTTATAAGCAACGCCTAGAAGATGGTCTTACTTTTTTTGAGCTCAATTATATGATAATGCAAAGTTATGATTTTTTATATTTGCATAACAAATTTGATTGTGTTATGCAGATTGGAGGAAATGATCAATGGAGTAATATGATTTCTGGAGTTGACCTTGTTAGAAAGAAAACCCAACATGAAGTATATGCATTAACAACAAATCTTTTAACTACATCTGATGGCAAAAAAATGGGTAAAACTGAAAAAGGAGCCTTATGGTTGGATCCAAATAAGACTTCTCCATATGAATTTTATCAATATTGGAGAAATATTCAAGATTCAGATGTTGTAAAATGTATGAAAATGTTAACAAATATAGATGTAGATACTATAAAAAATGTTGAATTACTATCAGGTAAACAATTAAATGATGCTAAAGAATTATTATCTTACGAATTAACAAAATTGATTCATGGAGAAAATGAAGCAGAAAAATCTCGAAAAATGTCTTCAAAAATATTCAATTCAAATGAAATGTCTAATGCTCCTGAAATTTTTGTTGATTCAGACCAATTATCAGACGAAATATCTCTCGTAGATTTGTTATTAATGTCGAAAATGGTTTCATCAAAAAGTGAAGCACGAAGACTAATAGAACAAAATGGAATATCTGTAGACGGATCATTAGCAGATATCAGTTGTAAAATAAAAAAAGAATCTCTCAAAGCAGGAGTAATAATAAAAAAAGGCAAAAAAATCTATAATAAAATCATATGTAAATAAATATAAATGCGATTAGTCTTTAAATGAACTAATCGCAGAAATTCTTCTTAAATCTATTCGACCTCTAGAATCTATATCAATCACCTTAAACGAGATAATATCTCCGACAGAAACCACATCAGTTACTCGCTCAATCCGTCTGTCAGAAAGATTTGAGATATGACACATTCCTTCTTTGCCTGGAGCAATTTCAGCAAAAACTCCGAAACTAGCAATACGAGTTATTTTACCACTGACAACATCTCCAATTTGAACATCTTTCACTATAGACTTAATTTGATTCAAAGCAATTTCACAATTTTTTATATTTTTTGACGAAACAAACAGTCTACCGTCATCCTCAATATCAACAGAAACATCAAAATCCGCACATATCTTTTGTACAGTTTTCCCTCCTGCACCGATAACATCGCGAATTTTATCTACAGGAATATTATATGACAAAATTTTGGGAGCATTTTCCGAAACAGAAGACCTAGGAGCACTCAGAGCTTTTAACATACATTCATCCAAAATTTTAATTCGTGCTTTGTGAGTAACAGAAAAAGCTTCTTTAACAATTTCAGGAAGCAGCCCATCTATCTTAACATCAACCTGTATAGCAGTAATACCGGTTTTTGTCCCAGCGACTTTAAAGTCCATATCTCCAAAAAAGTCTTCAATCCCTTGAATATCGACAAAAGTTTTCCATGAATCTCCCTTTGTAATCAATCCACATGAAATACCTGCAACTGGAGCAGCAATGGGGACTCCAGCATCCATAAGAGCTAACGTCGAACCACAAACAGATCCCTGAGAAGTAGATCCATTAGATGATAAAATCTCAGATACTACTCTAATTGAATATGGAAATTCACTGGTAGGAGGGATAACCGGTCTCAAAGCACGTTCCGCCAACGCTCCATGACCAATTTCACGGCGCCCAGGAGCACGAAGAGGTCTCGATTCACCAACAGAATATGGAGGAAAATTATAATGATGCATGTAATATTTATTATGAATTTTACCTACTCCATCAATGAGCTGACAATCACTCAAAGGAGCCAATGTCGCAATACTAAGAACCTGAGTAAGTCCTCTAGAAAAAAGAGCTGATCCATGAACTTTAGGAATTAATCCAACTTCAGCTTTAAGATCACGAATCTGATCCATCCCACGGCCATCCACTCTTTTATCGTTATCAAAAAGCCATCTACGAACTATAGATTTTTCAATCTCGTATATGTAAGACTTAATATAAGACTCATGATCAGGATATTTTTCCAACATAGAATTTAATATTTCATTTGCAATAGAGTTTAATTTTAATTCTCTTTCTTTTTTATTTGAAACATATAAAGCACTTTCTAAATCAGAAGTAAATGATTTCTCTATATCCTGCTTAATTTCTGGTCGTTCATCAGGAACACTATATTCACATTTTTTTAACCCAACTTTAGAAGAAATAGACTTTATAAATTCTATTATTTTCTTATTTTGTTCATGAGCAACCATGACAGACTCAAACATTTTATCATCGGAAATTTGATTCGCTCCAGCTTCTATCATTAAAATTTTATTCAAAGTAGACGAAACAGTCAAGTGCAAATCAGAACGATCCATATCAGATTCTGAAGGATTTACAGCTATACTACCATCTAAAATTCCTATCAAAGACGAAGCTATAGGGCCATTCCATGGTACATCAGATATCGATAGAGCAATAGATGCTCCAATAAGAGACGCTATCTCAATCGGACTTTCTTCAGAATAAGATAAAGCGGTGCACACAACTGATACATCATTTCTAAAATCTTTTGGAAACAAAGGACGTATTGATCTATCTATCAACCTTGAAATTAAAATAGCCTTCTCAGATGGTTTCCCTTCTCTTCTAGAAAATGACCCAGGAATTCTCCCAACAGAATAAAGCTTCTCCTCGAAATCTACCACGAGAGGGAAAAAATCTATTCCCTCTCTGACAGAATCTGACATAGTTACAGTAGCCAAGACACTGGTGTCACCCAACTTGACAAAACAAGATCCGTTTGCCAACTGAGCCATTTTCCCTATTTCAACTTCTAAAATCTGATTTCCAACTTCCGTCTTAAAAACATCCACAGTTTATCCTCTAGCAATATTCGAACGAATACCCAATTTTGATACCAAAGAATCATGCCTGTCCACACTTGACCTAAACAGATATTTTAACAATCTTCTGCGTTGATTAATCATTTTAAATAATCCATAACGAGAATGATGATCTTTTTTATTCAATTTTAAATGTTCAGTCAAACTAAAAATACGCTCAGTCAACAATGCAATTTGAACTTCTGCAGATCCAGTATCATTCTCACTTCTAGCATTTTCCTTAATAATTTCAGTTTTTCTCAACTTACTAATCATATTAATCCTCCAAATTTATCTACTCCAGGTATTTTATACCAAAGGAGAAAGCATTGCAAGGGCCACAAATACAATAGCCACCATAGATGTTAGTTTAATTAAAATATTAATCGATGGACCTGAAGTATCCTTAAATGGATCCCCAACAGTATCTCCAACAACAGCAGCTTTGTGACATTGAGAACCTTTGCCTCCAAAATTACCAGCTTCTATATGTTTCTTCGCGTTATCCCAAGCACCTCCAGCATTAGACATCATAACTGAAAGCATAAATCCACATATTGTTATTCCTGCCAATAAACCTGCAACTCCTCGAACTCCTAAAAATAAACCAACTAAAATAGGGCTAATGATAGATATAGCAGCAGGAGCTATCATAAGCTTGATAGATTCTCCTGCACAAATTGAAACACATGAGGAATAATCAGGCTTTGCAGTTCCTTCCATCAACCCGGCAATACTAGTAAACTGGCGACGAACCTCATGAACAATACTCATAGCAGCTTTTCCCACTGCATCCATAGTAAATGCAGAGAAAATAAACGGAAGCATTGCTCCTACAAATAGTCCAACCAAAACAGGAGGATTCATTACACTCAAATCCAATTCTAACGAAAGATTTCTACTTTTAACCTCAGAAATATACGCAGATATCAATGCTAAAGCTGTTAGGCCTGCAGAACCTATAGCAAATCCCTTACCTGTTGCAGCAGTAGTATTTCCTAAAGCATCTAATGCATCAGTTCTATTTCTTATATCTTCACCAAGACCTGCCATTTCAGAAATTCCTCCAGCATTATCCGCAATAGGTCCATATGCATCGGTAGCCAAAGTAATCCCTAAAGTAGACAACATTCCAACCGCGGAAATACCTACACCATATAATCCTTTTCCAAATCCAACTGCATCTGTGGTCGACCCTCCACACGCAAAAAAGCTTACCAACACTGCAATCCCAACTATAATGCAAGGAGCAAAAGTTGAGAGCATTCCGAGTGACAAACCACCAATTATTACCGTTCCCGATCCAGTTTCAGACGATTTTGACAATTTCTTAGTAGGATTATATGTATCAGAAGTAAAATACTCTGTAGCAAACCCTATAGAAACTCCAGCAATCAAACCAGCAACAATAGAATAAAACACTCCGGGACACTGTGGGAAAAATTTTTTAACTGCAAAATAAGATCCAATTACCATCAATGCAGAACTTGTCCAAGTTCCTTTTCTAAACGAATTTAAAAGAGATTTTATACTCGCATTTTCAGTTGTTCTGATCAAAAACGTGCCCAATATAGAAACCAAAGCTCCAATCGAAGCCAAAATCATGGGAAAAATAATTCCATTCATCCCGAATCCTGCTCCAACAGACAACGCAGATGCAGAAATTATTGCACCAACAAATGAATCATATAAATCTGCTCCCATACCTGCAACATCTCCGACATTGTCTCCAACGTTGTCAGCGATGACTGCTGGATTTCTAGGATCATCTTCTGGAATTCCAACTTCTACTTTTCCAACAAGATCCGCTCCTACATCTGCAGCCTTAGTGAATATTCCTCCACCAACTCTCGCAAAAAGAGCCATACAAGCTATTCCCATTCCAAACGTTAAAAAATTCGCAACAACTTCTTGGATAAACGCAGCTCCAAATAAAACATCAACGGACGAATACCACCACTGTAGAAACGAAAACCACAAATAAACTCCAAGCAAACCCAATCCAATAATAACAAACGAAATAACACTACCTGCAGAAAATGCAATGCGAAGAGCTTCATCTAATCCCTTCTGTGCAGCAGAAACCGTACGAACGTTTGCCATAGTAGCAGTTTTCATTCCAATGAATCCTGAAACAGCGGAAAAAAGACCTCCTAAACAAAAAACATACGGAACTAATGGCTTAACCATACCAAAATAAGACAATATCAAAAGGCATGCAAAAACAATTCCAAAAAATACTCCAACACTTTTGTATTGTCTCGTTAAATAAGCAGTAGCCCCAACTCTGATGGCATCAGAAATTTCTTTTGCTTTTTCATTAGCAACTGGATACTTTTTTATCTTAATATACTTAAATCCAGCAAAAGACAAACACAAAACAGATGCCATCAAAACATAAATCAAATAATCCACAAAATCCTCCTTGCTTTAAAAATTCCTTTAAATATCAAAAAGAAAATTCAACAACAGCCATTTCCGCAGCATCTCCACGACGGGGTCCTAACTTAGTAACCCGAGTGTATCCACCATTACGATCAGAAAAGCGAGGATACATATCAACAAGAATTTTTTTAGTCAAATTTTCTCCAAAAAACGCAAACAAACGACGTTTTACGTGCAATGGAGCATCTTGCCCTCCCCTTTTCGCCAAAGAAATATATTTACCAACAAAAAATTCAAGCTCTTTCGCCTTAAAATAAGTTGTTTTAATTTTCCCATAACTAAACAATGACCTGGCTAAATTTTTTAACATAGCCATACGATGAGATGTGGATTTACCTAACTTTCTCGCGTACATAATTATACCTCCAAATTTTCATCAGATTTATCTATAGTATTAGAATCTTCATCAGAGACATCATCATCTATAGCCTGACTAATAATATCCGCAAAATCAGAATTCCTAGATTTTTTTGACCTATCGTCTGTCCATCCAAAACTTTTTAATAATGTTACAACTTCATCACAAGACTTTTTACCCAAATTTCTAATTCCAGCAATTTCATCGAAAGTCATCGCTTTGAGTTGACTCAACCTTTCAATTCCAGCTCGTTTCAAGGAATTAGAAGCTCTCGAAGACAAATTTAAGTCTTCTATAGACGGATCTCCACAGGAGGAAAGATTTCTAGAATCATTGTGAAAATTATTAAAATATCCATAATTTTCAGATAAACAAAATGAATTAAAATGCCTCATTAAGCTATCAGACGCATACGAAACTGCATCTTTCGCGCTCATTACCCCATTGGTCCAAACCTGAAATGTTAACTTATCATAGTCAGTAACTTTACCGACACGAGTATTTTCAACTGAATAATTGACCTTCATCACAGGAGAGTACAGGGAGTCTACCGGAATTAAATTGATTATAGCGGGCATAATCGCACGATTTTGATCAGCAGAAACGTACCCAACTCCAGAACTAAATGTTATTTCCATCTTCAAACGAATTCCAGTTTCAATAGTGAATATTAAATTTTTACTTAATATTTCAATATCCGAGTCAGTTTTAATTTTATCTGCTGTAAACTCACACGGGCCTTTAACATCAATATAAACTGTTTTTGAATCGCAATTATTCAATCTTACTATAATTTCTTTTATATTAAGGACAATTTCACTAACATCTTCACGAATACCAGGAATCGTGGAAAACTCATGAGTAACTCCTTCAATTTTTACGGAACATGCAGCAGCTCCCGGAATGGACGAAAGTAAAACTCGGCGCAAACTGTTTCCAAGAGTCACTCCATATCCTCGTTCAAGAGGATCCAGGACGAATTCCGCATAATTACCATCATCAGAAGAATTAGTTAAAATTGCCTTATTGATTTCCAATTCAGCCATTTATCCTCCTAAAACACCTATTTAGAGTACAACTCAACTATCAAAGTCTCATCAACTTCAAGATCAATATCCGAACGGCTAGGATTCTTCAAAATCTTCGCTTGATAATGTTCCTGGTCAGAAAACTCCAACCAATGAGGATGATTTCTCGTCGCATAAGCAGCAATAATCTCCTTCAAAAAATTATTTTTCTTTCCATGTTCAGACAAAGATAATGAATCTCCAACATTTATTATACATGAAGGAATATTAGTTTGAATTCCATTAACATAAAAATTTCTATGAGTCACTAATTGACGAGCCTGTAAACGAGAAGTTGCCCACCCAAATCTATAAATAACATTATCTAAACGCCTCTCAATCAAAGAAAGCATATTTTCACCAGTTTTTCCTTCTTTGATTTTCATAACTTTATTATAATACTTCTTGCACTGTTTTTCAGACAATCCATAGTATCTCTTAACTTTTTGTTTAGCACGCAGCTGCAAACCATATTCGGACTCTTTTTTTCTCATTTGGCCATGTTCTCCAGGACCACTCTGACGGCGAGAAATAGAGCATTTGTCTGTGTAGCACCGCGCTCCTTTTAGAAATAACTTTTGACCTTCCGCTCGGCACAATTTACATTTGTTCAACATAAACTAACCTCCTAAACTCTACGACGCTTGGGAGGCCTACATCCATTGTGAGGAATAGGGGTGGCATCCTTAATCATCGTAATTTCCAATCCAGCAGCCTGAAGAGCACGAATAGCGGACTCTCTACCAGCACCAGGCCCTTTGACATAGACATCAACTGATTTAACTCCATGTTCCATCGCTCCACGAGCAGCGGTTTCAGCAGTAGATTGCGCGGCGAACGGAGTAGATTTCTTTGATCCCTTAAATCCCAACGATCCAGCACTACTCCAAGCAATAGCGTTGCCCGCAGTATCAGATATAGTCACAATAGTATTATTAAAAGATGACCTTATATGAGCAGTCCCACGTTCAATATTCTTACGCTGACTGCGACGAAGCACTCGTTTTTTATCAAGCACCATAAATTATTTTCCCTCCATCATTTAGATTCTTTTTTCTTCCCTGCAATAGTTTTGCAAGGGCCTTTTCTAGTTCTAGCATTCGTCTTGGTACGCTGACCTCTCACAGGCAACCCTTTCAAATGCCTCATTCCACGATAACATTTTATATCTTTAAGTCTTTTAACATTCAAAGATACCATTCTACGCAAATCCCCTTCAACAGGAATTTCAAGTTTAGTTATCGTCTCATTAATGCTACCTACTTGATCCTCTGTTAAATTTTCCACACGAGTATCAAAATCAATATTTGCAGACTTCAATATTCTACGAGAAGTAGTTAATCCTATCCCTTCAACATAAGTTAATCCAAACTCAATCCTTTTAGAACGAGGTAAATCAACTCCAGATATACGCGCCATTTTCTCCCCTCCCTATCCTTGTCTTTGTTTATGCTTAGGATTTTCACAAATAACCATAATCCTTCTTTTTCTTCTTATAATTTTACATTTATTACATATTTTCTTAACAGATGGCCTAACTTTCATAAAATAACCTCCTCTTAATCTTTAGGTTTTTCAACAAAACTCTTCGCATCCTAATTTCAATTAGTTTTTTGGTCAGGCTTGGCATTCCCCCTCCAAACAACTCTGCCTCTAGTAAGATCATAAGGAGAGATTTCCACACGAACAGTATCTCCTGCCAAAATTCTAATAAAATTCTTTCTCAATTTTCCAGAGATATGAGCCAAAATAACATGACCATTATCAAGTTGCACTCTAAACATTGCGTTTGGAAGAACTTCGTTGACTACACCATATTGTTCTATCACATCATCAGACATAAATATTTCTCCTTTTACAACTGAGTAAGAATAAAAGTTCCAGAATCCGTAATGGCAACAGTATGCTCAAAATGAGCACACAAACTTCCATCTTTAGTAACTACATTCCAACCTCCAGGAAGTTTAGCCTCAAGATCCGCTGAACCAATACTGACCATAGGTTCAATAGCAATGACAAGACCATTCTCAAGAACTTCCCCAGAATGTTTTTTCCCAAAATTTGGAATGCTAGGAGCTTCATGAACTGAGCGTCCTATTCCATGACCTACAAAATTTTTTATAACAGAATATCCAAAAGATTCTACATAAGACTGGACAGCATGCCCAATATCTCCAATTTTATTTCCAACGACCGCTTGTTCAATTCCCTTTTTTAACGACTCAGAAGTCACATCAAGAAGTTTTTGAGCTTCCGTTGAAATTTTTCCACATCCAAAAGTTTTAGTATTATCTCCATGAAATCCATGAATGCCAGCACCTACGTCAATGCTAACGATATCTCCATCCTTCAGAATTTTTTCCGAAGAAGGAATACAATGTATCAGCTCTTCATTGACTGATATGCAAGCAGTAGCCGGAAATCCATCAACTCCCATGAACGACGGAATAGCTCCATTTGACTCAATACATTTTCGAGCTATTTCATCAAGTTCCTTTGTGGAAATTCCCGGAACGATCGCTTTGCCAGCCGCTTCAAGAGCCATCGCAGAAATTTTTCCAGCTTCCCGCATTATATCAATTTCTTCACGCGATTTCAACTTTATATCCAAATTTCTCTTCAACATTACGGATTCACCAAACTCAGAACATCTTTAACCATATCCGGCAAAGATTTTGATCCATCAATAGTCTTCAAAATTCCCTTTTTCTGATAATAATCAACAACAGGGCGAGTATCTTTATCATATACACTTAATCTTTTTTTGACAATTTCTGGATCATCATCCTTTCGTTGAATTAAATCAGCTCCGCACTTATCACACTTACCGTCAACTTTTGGTTTCTGATCAGTATTGACATTATAAACCGCACCGCAAGTCGGACATGTACGTCGACCTGACATTCTTTCTATAATAGTCTCACTTTTCGTATCCAACAAAATAGCTAAATCCAATCCAAGATTATTTTCATCCATAAACTTAGCTTGTTCAAGAGTCCTAGGGAACCCATCCAACAAATAGCCATTTTTACAATCATCCTTATTCAATCGTTCCTTCATAACATTTTGAACTATTTCATTAGGAACCAACTGTCCACTAGACATAAGCTCCTTTAAATTTATAGCACCTTCGTCTTTATCCTGAAAAAACGAACTTTTATCTGAAGATTCAGCGGCCGCTCTCAAAGAAGCACTGGTAGAAATAGTTGGAATATTAAGACCCAATTTTTGTATTAAAGTCCCCTTGCCCGCTCCAGGAGCTCCTAAAATAGTAATTTTTCTTATTCGTTTCATTAATACCTCTCAGTCTAAAAATCCTTTATAAACCCTCATCATGGTCTGAGATTGCAAAATTTTAACAGTCTCTAATGCAACACCAACCAAAATGATTATAGAAGTTCCGCTTAAAGATAATCCCTGCATAGGAATCAGCTGCATAAAAAATACTGGGAAAATTGCTATAAATGCTAAAAACAATGCTCCCATAAGAATAACTTTCGATAACACCCTACCAATATAATCAGCTGTAGGTTTCCCGGCACGAATTCCAGGAATAGCTCCTCCACTCTGCCTTAAATTATTTGAAATTTCCAATGGATCATATGATATCGAAACATAAAAATAGGAAAACATAATTATTAATGCAAAATATATCAAATTATAAGTCCAAGTTCCATTGGCAAAAATATTTAGTATATTTTTCCATATTCCTTCAGGAACAAACAAATTGATCATACTTGGAAGCATTAAAAACGAACCAGCAAATATAATAGGCATAACACCTGCTAATCCAATCTTTAGAGGCAAATGGCTGCTTTTGCTATCGTACATTTTCCTACCAACAACTCTCTTAGCGTACAATATCGGAATTCTACGTTCCGCATCGTTCATATAAACAATAAGCCACATCATTGCTAAGAAAATGACCAAGAATATAGGAACATAAATATAATTCATCCAGAATTCTCCAGGATTTTCTATAGCAAACTTAATATATACACTCATGACTCCTATGAGAGACGGCATCCTTGAAACAATTCCCGCAAACATCAAAATTGAAATTCCATTTCCTATACCACTCTCATTGATACGCTCACCTAACCACATCATCAACGCTGTTCCTGCAGCAAAAACCGAAATTATAACTACTGCGGTAAAAAATCCATCAAATCCATGAACATATTTAACAATTGATTTACCTGCATAGCCATTATTTCTCAACAACATATAATAAGCGAATCCTTGCCCAATTCCTAAAATAATAGTCAAAATTCGAGTAATAGACTGAATCTTTTTACGTCCTTGCTCCCCTTCCTTTTGAAGAGCTTCTAGATAAGGAATAGCTACTCCCATAAGCTGCATTATTATAGAAGCATTAATATTAGGTTGAACTGAAAGAGCAAAAAGAGTAGCATTCGCAAACGATCCACCAGATAAAGTATCGAAATATTGAAGAAGAGAACTTCCTCCAGACATGCCTCCCATAAACCCACGTAACGCATCGACATTCAAAAACGGAACTGGAATAATGGAACCGATTCTAAAAACAATAATTATCAAAGCAGTATAAAGAAGACGCTTTTTCAAGTCTCCATATTTCCACGCTTGACGCAAAGTTTTAATCATTTTCCTATCACCTCGATTGTCCCGCCAATTTGTTCAATTTTAGATCTAGCAGAATCTGAAAACAAATTAGCTTTAACATTTAATTTGTGTCTCAATTCCCCTTTTCCCAAAATTTTCAACATATCACATTTTCTCTTGATTATTCCTGAAGATCTCAATAAAGACTCATCAACACAAGATCCTTCAGCAAAACGATTTAAATCAGCTAAATTAACAGAAATAACTTTTTTAGCAAAAATATTGTTAAATCCGCGTTTAGGGACACGCCGCTGAAGAGGCATTTGACCTCCCTCAAATCCCCAACGGATAGAACCTCCACTACGAGCTTTCTGCCCCTTGTGTCCCTTGCCAGCTGTTTTACCATTTCCTGATCCATGACCACGACCTACTCTCTTGCGAACTCTACGAGAGCCATTCGCAGGACTTATACAAAATTCAGACATAATTTTTCCCCCCTTTCGAATAAAATACATATTCAAATGATACCACATTCGGTAAAAAATTGAAATTTAGTGTACAATTTCATCCATTGTCTTGCCACGAGTCTCAGCAATAGAATGAGCATTCCGCATAAGCTGTAACCCATGAATAGCAGCCTTCACAGCATTACAAGGATTATTAGAACGCAACAATTTAGCTCTAATATCAGAAATTCCAGCAGCTTCAAAAACCGCTCTAGCGGATGCTCCAGAAAGAATCCCAGTTCCCGGAGGAGCAGGCTTTAACAATATCCTAGATGCTCCAAACTTTCCCAACGATATATGAGGAATGGTATCTTTGTATAACGAAACTTTAACCATATTTTTCTTCGCATTTTCAATTCCCTTACGAATCGCATCGGGAATTTCTCCTGACTTTCCTATTCCAACTCCGACAGAACCTTTTCTATCTCCTACAACCATCAAAGCAGAAAATTTAAAAATTCGTCCTCCTTTAACAGTTTTTGAAACCCTGTTAACATTAACTAATTGTTCAAAATATTCATCATTTTTAGTAGTTTTATTAGCATTTAATTTTGACACCTTCACCCCTCCTTACTAAAATTTTAATCCACATTCGCGGGCACCATCAGCCAACTCGCGAACGCGTCCATGATAAAGATATCCTCCACGATCGAAAACAACATCTAAAAATCCCTTTTCAACACATCTTTGTCCTATAAGTTTCCCGACTTCTCTCGCTCCTTCTTTATTTCCTCCATCAAATTTAAATGATTTTTCAACACTAGATGCAGAAACTAAAGTTTTTTGTGCATTATCATCAATTAATTGAGCATAAATATGATTTAACGAACGAAAAACGCACAAACGAGGCTTACTAGAGGTACCAAAAATCTTACCTCTCACCCTTCTATGACGACGAAGACGAGATACATTTTTATCTATTTTATTAATCAAAATTACACCTCCAATTTATTATTTTTTAGCTGATTTACCAGCTTTACCTTCTTTTCTTCTAATGATTTCATAATCATATTTTATACCTTTGCCTTTATACGGTTCAGGAGGACGTTTCGCCCTTATATTTGCTGCAAACTGACCAACTAGTTGCTTATCAGGTCCATGAACAATAATTTTATTAGCTTGAACGTCAATAGATATTCCATCAATTTCGCTAACAATCACAGGATGAGAATATCCAAGACTCAAAACCAAATTTTTCGCTTGTTTTTGCGCTTTATATCCAACACCATTAACTTCAAGAGTTTTTGAAAATTCATTCGTCACTCCCTCAATCATGTTGCTAATCAACGAACGACTCAAACCATGAAGAGATCTGCTAAACTTATCATCATCTTTTCTTGAAACAGTAATAACATTTCCGTCGATTTGCACATTAATAAAAGGATGAATCGATTGAGAAAGCTCACCTTTTGGTCCTTTTGCATGAAAAACACCATCAATGAAACTCACATTAACGCCGTTTGGAATATTTATAGGTTTTCTTCCAATTCTAGACATACTAGCACCTCCTTTGTAAATTTTTACCAAATATAAGCTAGAACTTCTCCACCTAAATTTTTACTACGAGCATCGCGATCAGTCATTAATCCCTTAGAAGTTGAAATCAACGCTATGCCCATTCTTCCAATAACTTTAGGAATATTAGTCGCTTTTGCATAGATTCTTAATCCAGGCTTAGAAACGCGTCTTAAAGCCTTTATAGCATTAGAATTATAAGAATCATATTTCAACATTATTTTAATTTTTCCTTGCTTTCCATCGTCAAAAAAGAAATACTTTTTTATATATCCTTCTTTAGCCAAAATTTCACAAATAGCCAATTTCAACTTAGAAGCAGGAATCTCAACACTTACATGTTGTGCAACAATAGCATTTCTGATTCGAGTCAACGCATCAGCAACAACATCTGTAACTTTCATTATATCCTCCTTTCATATTACCAACTTGATTTTGTAACACCAGGCAATTCTCCATTGTGTGCTAACTTTCTGAAACAAATTCTACAAGTTCCAAAAATTCTTAAGAATCCTCTGGTGCGTCCACATAAACAGCATCTTGAATATCTGCGAGTCTTAAATTTCTGAACCCTTTTTTGTTTTGCAATTAACGATTTTTTTGCCATACCCCGCCTCCTTTCTACAAATTATGATTATACATCCTTTTTAAATGGAGCACCAAACTTGCTTAAAAGAGCCTTCGCTTCCTCATCAGTTTGTGCAGTTGTAACAATATTGATATCCATTCCCCTGATTTTATCAATAGTATCATAATCAATTTCTAGAAATATTAATTGTTCTTTAACACCAATGTTATAATTTCCATGTCCATCAAACGATTTTGTACTAATTCCACGAAAATCTCGAACACGAGGAAGAGCTAAATTAAAAAATCTATCAATAAATTCATACATTCTACGATTTCTTAAGGTAACTTTAACACCTATTTTCATTCCGTCACGAATTTTAAAATTCGAAATAGATCTTCTGGCCCTACATGGAACAGCATGTTGTCCAGTAATCTTAGCAAGATCAGCGGAAATCGAATCTATTGCCTTTGAATTTTCACGAACTTCTCCTGCTCCAACATTTATAACAATTTTTTCAAGCTTAGGCACCTGCATAATATTCTTATATTTGAATTCCTTCATTAATTCAGGAACAATCTGAGTTTTATAAAACTCTTTAAGCCTTGCCATAACTACCTCCTTTCACTACCTTTATTAAATTTCATTACTACATTTTTTACACACTCTTACTTTAACATTTTTACTATTGAATTTGTGTGCAATTCTAGTCTGCTTATTACATTTAGGACATACTAATTGCAATTTACACGTGTAAATAGGAGCTTCTACCTCAACTATTCCCATGTCATCTCCTACTTTACGAGCTTTTAAATGTTTCTTTACCTTATTAATACCAGAAACAATAGCCTTACCCTCTCTAGGACTTAAAGCAATTATCCGTCCTTGTTTATTTTTATCTTTTCCTGAAAGGACAGCAACATTATCTCCGACTTTAACATGGCATTTTCTTAAAACGTTCAACATTCACACCTCCTTTCAATTTAATTTAAAACTAAAGAGTCTCAGGAGCTAAACTCAAAATTTTATTAAAGTTTTTATCACGAAGTTCTCTGGGCATAGGGCCAAACATACGAGTTCCACGAATACTCATATCATCTTTAACAATAACCGCAGCATTTTCACTAAATCTAATATATGATCCATCTTTTCTAGCAATAGGAAACTTAGTTCTAACAACAACTGCTTTCACAACTGTTCCTTTTTTTAAAGAACCATTACTACTAGCTTTAATTACAGATGCAACGATTATATTTCCAACATGAGCATAACGTCTTTTCGATCCTCCAAGAACTTTAATACAACGAAGCTCTTTTGCTCCAGTATTATCAGCAACTTTCAATTTCGATAGTGGCTGTATCAATTTAATCCCTCCTTATTTGCAGCGTTCTAAAATTTTAACTAATCTCCAACACTTATCCTTTGACAACGGGCGAGTTTCCATAATTTCAACTTTATCTCCAATTTTACACTCATTATTCTCATCGTGAGCCTTAAATTTACTTCTTCTACTAATATATTTTTTATACAGCCTATGCTTAATCATTTCTTCGACTTTGACAACGATTGTCTTTTGCATTTTATCACTGACAACGATGCCCACCCGAGATTTCCTTAAATTTCTTTGAACACTAGGATTTAATACCATTATTTAACCTCCTTTCTAGCATTCAAAACAGTATACAAACGGGCTATTATTTTTCTAACAGTTCTTATGCGCATTGGATTCTTCAGCTGATGAACAGAGGCTTGAAATCTAAGATTAAAAAGCTCTTCTTTGAATTGCTTAACTTTTTCCATTAATTCTTCATTTGACAAAGATGTCATTTCTTTAGCTTTCATTTTACCTCCTTGCTAGAATTTTCAACATTTTTCTTTATAAACTTACATTTTACAGGGAGTTTACCAGCTGCCAACCGCATGGCCTCACGAGCAGTTTTCTCATTAACCTCGGAAAGTTCAAAAAGAATTCTGTCTGGCTTAACAACAGCGACCCAAAACTCAGGAGCACCCTTTCCTTTACCCATTCTGGTTTCAGCAGGCTTTTTCGAAACTGGTTTATCAGGAAATATTTTTATCCAAACTTTTCCCATTCTTTTACAATATCTTGTCATAGCTACACGAGCAGCTTCAATCTGATTTGAAGTTATCCAGCACGGCGCAAGAGCTTGTAGTCCAAAGTCTCCATAGGCCAAAGTATTTCCCCGACGAGCTCTTCCCTTCATCCTTCCTCTTTGTGCTTTTCTAAACTTAGTTCTTTTCGGCATTAACATGGCGAACTCCTCCTTTTACCCGTTCAGTAGTAGTTTTCTTGAAAATTTCACCCTTATATATCCACACTTTAACACCAATTTTACCATAGGTGGTATTAGCTTCGGCAAATCCATAATCTATATCAGATCTAAGAGTTTGAAGAGGAATACTACCTTCATGATAATGCTCGGCACGAGCAATATCTGCTCCTCCTAAACGTCCAGCAACTCTAACTTTAATCCCTTTAACACCCAGACGCATGGCCTTGCCTATAACTTGTTTCACAGCTCTTCTGAATGAAATTCTCTTTTCAAGCTGTTGAGCTACATTCTCCGCAACCAATTGACCATTAGAATCAGGTCTTTTGACCTCAAGAACACTCATAACAATAGGAGAACTTGCAATTTTAGCACACTCAGCCTTTAATTTATCTATTCCACTACCAGCACGACCAATAACAATACCAGGTTTAGCGCAATAAATAAGAATATACAATTTTCCTGAACGACGCTCTAATTCGATTTTCGCAATTCCCGTATGAGCGATTTTCTTTTTTATAAATGTCCGTACCTTACGATCTTCTACAACTGTGGCAGACACTAAACTCGCAGGAACATACCATCTAGAAACCCAATTCTTATTAATTCCGATCCTTAATCCAACCGGATTAATCTTTTGTCCCATCTTCTCCCTCCTTCATGTCGCTAAATTTATCTTTCAAAACGACCGTAACATGAGATGATCTTTTCAAAATACGATGTCCTCTCCCCTTTGAAACAGGTTGCATACGTCTGGCAATAGGTCCCGGACATGCAAAACAAGCAGATACATACAATGACGCAGCATCCATATTATGAACATTAACTGCATTCGCAATAGCAGATTTCAATAAATTCTTTAAATGTTCTGCAGCAGATTTTGGAGTATGTTCCAAAATTCCAACAGCCAACGGAACAGGCTTATTTCTTATCAAATCGAGAACAATACCAACCTTTCGAGGAGAAATACGTAAATATTTCAAAATTGCTTTTGCTTCCATATTATCCCTTCCTCAATTATTTTTTCACGGGAGTACTGGCTTTCGACCCAGAATGTCCCTTAAAAACTCTCGTTGGAGAAAATTCACCCAACTTATGACCAACCATATCTTCAGTAATATACACCTGAATATGAGTCTTACCATTGTGCACTCCGATTGTATGTCCAACAAATTCAGGAAATATAGTAGAAGCACGGCTCCAAGTTTTTATAACAACTTTCTTTCCTTCTGCATTCAACTTTGTAATTTTTTTCATAAGAGCTTCTTGAACAAAAGGCTCCTTTTTAAGACTACGACTCATTCAACTCCTCCTTTCAAATTATTTTCCATTACGGCGTTTAACTATAAATTTATTAGATAATTTCTTTTTCGATCTTGTCTTGTATCCAAGAGCAGGTTTACCCCAAGGAGTAACAGGACTCGGCCTACCCACAGGAGACTTTCCTTCTCCTCCCCCATGCGGGTGATCACATGGATTCATAACAGATCCTCTAACAGTAGGTCTCCACCCCATGTGTCGTTTTCTTCCTGCTTTACCTATCTTGACGTTTTCGTGATCTAAATTTCCTACTTGGCCAATCGTAGCTATACACAATTCTGAAACATTTCTCAATTCTCCAGAAGGAAGTCTCAGTAATGCAAGACCATCTTCTTTAGCCATCAATTGAGCCATATTTCCAGCAGCACGAGCCAATTGGCCCCCTTTACCAGGATACATCTCAATATTATGAATAAAAGTACCCACTGGAATATCCTTTAATTGCAATGAATTTCCAATTTTAATATCAGCCTCAGATCCAGAAACTATCTCTTGCCCGATCACTAATTGATTAGGAGCTAAAATATAACTTTTATGTCCGTCATCATATTGAATTAATGCTATATTAGCTGAACGATTAGGATCATATTCAATGCTTAAAACATTAGCTGAACAATCGGTTTTGTTTCTTTTAAAATCAACGATTCTATATTTCCTACGATTTCCACCACCACGATGACGCACAGTTATGCGACCATAACTATTTCTACCAGAATTTTTCTTTAACGATTTCATTAGACTCTTTTGAGGAGCAACTTTTGAAATCTCTGAAAAATCATAAGAAGTCATATTGCGTCGAGAAGGAGTAACCGGTTTATAAGTTTTAATACCCATTTCTATCCTCCTTAAGTCACTTGGTTAAAGAAGTCAATACTTTTTTCTCCCGGAGCTAACGTTACTATAGCTTTTTTCCATGAAGGAGTTGTACCATACATTCTGCCACGACGTCTAGAACGTCCACGAACATTCATAGTATTAACTTTTGATACTTTAACATTAAAAATTTTTTCTATAGCATCACGAATTTCAATCTTACAAGCATCTTTTCTAACTTTAAAAGTATAAGTTAAATTAGAAATTCCGAGCATAGATTTTTCAGTAATGATAGGAGAAATAATGATATCATAACATTTTATCATACGCATCATGCCACCACCTTACTGCTTTTCGAACATTTTGGAGTAAAAATCTCGCAAATTTTCGAAACTGCATTCTTAAATATTATTAATTTTTTATGATAAAAAATATCATAAGCGTTCAAACTTTCTGCATGCAAAACAACCAAATCTTTAATATTGCTTGCCGATTTCACTATATATTTATTAGATTCAGGTAAAATCAATGATGATTTGCCCACATTTAATGACTTCATGAGATCGACTAAATATTTAGTTTTGTAAGAATCCATAGAAAAATCCTCTAAAACTAAAAGATTATCTGTCTTTGCTTTTTGTGACAACACAGAACGGATAGCTAAATTTTTCACTTTTTTATTCAAAACTACAGAGTAATCTCGTGGCTTCGGAGCAAAAACGATTCCCCCATGTCTCCATTGAGGAGCTCTAGTAGATCCCTGTCTAGCATGTCCAGTACCTTTTTGTCTCCAAGGTTTAGCTCCACCACCGCTAACTTCTGCGCGAGTTAAAGCAGATTTAGTTCCTCTGCGCTGATTAGCCAAATAAGCAACAATAGACTCATGAATAACAGATTCATTAGGAACAATTCCGAAAACCTCATCTGACAATTCTATTTCACCAGATTTAACTCCTGAAGAATTAAGGACATCAACTTTCATTTATTTACCCTCCTTTCTATTTCTTTTAACAGTATTCTTAATATAAACAATAGATCCCTTAGGGCCAGGAACAGAGCCTTTAATTCCAATCAAATTATCTTCTGCACAAATTTTAACAACAGATAGATTTTGAACAGTCACTCGTTCATGACCAAGATGACCTGCTGAACGTAATCCTTTATATACCCTCGAAGGATCAGAACATTGTCCTATGGAACCTCCATGACGTCCTACAGGACCAGTACCATGGCTTTCTCTCAAGCGTCTAAAATTCCAACGTTTGATAACACCAGCCCATCCTTTACCTTTACTAATTCCTGTGACATCAACTTGATCTCCAACAGAAAAGCAATCGACTTTAATTAAATCTCCTACGTTAAATTTGTCTACATCTACAAATTTAAACTCTTTCAAAACCCTCATAGGTTTAATTCCAATTTTCTCAAACATTCCTTCTTGAGGCTTTTTAACATATTTAATTTGATCGTCGAATCCCAATTGAACAGAATTATAACCATCTCGTTCAACAGATTTTTTACATGCCACAACACAAGGACCTGCTTGAATTACAGTTACAGGAACAACATGTCCAAAATCGTCAAATATTCGTGTTATTCCAATTTTTTTTCCTATAATAGCCTTTTGCACTTTCACACCTCCCTATTAAAGTTTTAATGATATATCGACTCCCGCAGGTAATTCTACGTTCGTCAAATTTTCAACAGTTTTGTTTGATGGCTTCAAAACGTCTATAAGCCTAGAATGAGTACGAATTTCGAACTGTTCACGGCTATCCTTGTTAACCTGAGTAGACCGTAACACGGTAACGACCTTTTTCTTAGTAGGCAAAGGAATAGGCCCAGATATACGAGCTCCTGTCCGCAAAGCAGTTTCTACAATCTTAGCAGATGACTGATCTATCAGCTCATGATCATAACTCTTCAACTTGATTCTGATTCTTTTATCAGTCAAAAAAAAGCACCTCCTTTTAAAAAAATAAAAAATTAATAAATGCAAAATCATAAAATTTCGCAAGAAACAGAGATAACTGATTATGCTATCACACCATGTTTTGAAAATCAACAGGTTTGCATTGATGGGCATTGCTAAAAGTGAATAGACACACTCTCTTCGATTATGTCGTGCGCTTAAACCAGTACCTTTAAAAAAATTAATAATCATAATTTTCATACCGCCGAACACATGAATCATCTTCTTCGTCATTATCTAGCTTGTTTTTCTCGCAAAACTTATTATTGACACAAAAGTGTTAACATGATATAAATTCTGTTTTCTTATTTTTTATTGTGATTTCTTCTTATCTATTCGTTTTTATCAATGCCCTCACATGTATTTTTGATTTCATGCGACGTTTGGGTTACTAATTGTTGTTCTTTCTTTCAACGAAAAGAGATCCTTATTTTTTTTGACAACTAAAGGATGAATCTGATGATGCCAACAATTTTTATAAATAAATATATTTAAATTTAAATTTTTATAATTCTCACTTACAATAGATTTTATTTTTTTTAATTTTTGTTCATTATCTTTTTCATTTTTTAAATATGAACGAAAATATAAAGATAAAGTGTAATATAAACTTAAAAAGTCTTTGGTGTCTCCTGAATATAAAGATACATCGCAATTTTTTTTACATTCGAAAATATTTTTGAGAGAGTTTAATTCGTATCCCCATAACATGTTGACAAGGCATTTAGAAACAGATTCAGAAAATAATCCATTTAGCATTCCAGTCAAATAAATAGGAGAAATGAGAATTACTTTTTCTATTTTTTTCTTATTACACATAAGAGAAGCAGGAAATCCCCCTAAGCTAAATCCAAACGCAATCAAATTATAATCTTTATAATTATTATATACATAATTATAAACTATATCAGCAAACTCAGTTAATTTTTGCTCGTTCATATAAATATATTCACTTTTTCCAAATCCAGGATAATCTATACATATATATAATATTAAATCATCTATGTCTTCAGTTATCATTTTGTGACACGGAAGCATATCCGATCCAAAACAAATACAAACCTTATCATATACATTGCTTTTCGGCTTTAGAATATACCCATGAATTTTCTTCGAGTTCCAATCTATATTCAATTCTTCTATTTTGAATTTTTTACTTAAATTTTTAAGATATTTTTTATCATCTTTAGTTCCAAAAAATAGGAAATAATTTGCCATACGATTTAGCATAGAATTTTTAGAATTCGAAACATTAATTTCACTTGATTGTTTTTGATGAATATTTTGTTTAACAGAATTGCACATATAAGAGCTAAGAATAGAAAAAGAAAAAGTAAAACATAATAATTTTTTCATTTTTTCTCCAAAAAATGCATGTGCTCGTATTTTAACCGTATAAAACACATTTGTCAAAGGACATAGCTTTTGTCATGTTACATGATTATCAATTCTACTTTTTTGTTTCATGACTTATTTTCATATATTCACTTTTAGCAATGCCCATCAAAAATTATCCTTGATTTTTTTTCAATATAGTGTACAATATCATAAATTTATTTAGTTTTAAGGAGATGAGACATTATGGGTTCTGAATTGTTTAAAAAAGGATTAAAAGATGGTACTCCTATAGGTTTGAGTTATATCCCATTAGCTATGGCTTTGTCAGTGAGTGCTCAAAAAATAGGAGTTCCTTTTGGATTATGGATGCTTATGAGTTGCCTAGATTATACTGGATGTGGTCAAGTAGCTATATTGAGATTGTTGTCTAGAGGTGAAACAATTTTATTAATGTATGTTCTGACATTTCTTATGATTGCATCCAGGCATTTCTTATACTCCTTATCTTTATCTCAAAGATTAGATAGGAATGTTAATATTTTTCATAGATTGTTATTTGCTCATTTAGATTCCGACGAAGTTTTTGCAGTTGCTATGCAACAGCCAGGGACGTTGAAATCTCATTACCTCATGGGAATATCTATTGTTCCATTTATAGGTTGGATTGTTGGTGCTGCTGTCGGATTCTTATTTACACAACTATTACCTGCTCCTGTGAGCTCTGCATTTGGAATTACTTTATATTCTTTGTTTTTAACATTGATAATTCCTCCAATGAAATCTTCTAGATCTATTTTTATAGTTGTTGCAATAGCTGCTTCTCTAAATCTCATTATGGAATATGTTCCAATAGTTAAAGCATCATTGTCGAGTGGATTATCTATGATTTTATGTACCATTATAACGTGCACGATAGGAGCTATATTATTTCCCGTTAATGAAAAAGAGGAAGAAGAAATTTCTGACGATTTAAATAAAAATAATATTTAGGAGGAGTCATGGATAGTAATTTTTTTCTGTTAGTAACTTTATCAACGTTTGCTGTTAATTATTTGATGAGATCTATTCCTTTGATATTCTTTAAAGGAAAAATAAAAAATAAATTTATAAATTCATTTTTAGCGTATGTCCCATATGCAGTAATGACTGCTATAACTATTCCTGAAGTTTTTAATTCTACTTCTAGTGTCATTTCTGCAACGTGCGGAGTCATATTAACTATTGTTTTGTGTTTACTAGGTCAAGGTATGATAGTCAATGCATTATCATCTACTCTTCTTGTTTTCATTATTGAATTTTTTATTCTAAAATTGTTTTAATAAAAAAATGTAAATAAACAGCCTTTCTAGAAATAACAGAGAGGTTGTTATTTTTGTAGAGTAGCAAGATTAATAATAACATATTAAAATTTGTAATTAACAATGAATTTTATAAGCAAATCTATAAACATAATATCTAATAAGATGGTTATTATCAGGAATAATATTTTTATTTATTATTTACTTAATATCTTTTTTGCAATGCTTACAAAATATCATAGAAATTAGGATATTAGTTTTTCAAAAGAGTAATTATTTAACTATTCTCTCTGGCATTTCTGTAAACAGGGATACCAATTTTTTTCAATGCTTACGAAACGGCATTGCAAAAGAGGGATAGAAATGATAAAAAAAAAGAATGGAAAGTAAAATGAAGTGCCCAAAATGTGGACAAATGGAAAAAACAAAAAATGGATTTCATAGAGGAAAACAAC
>Ga0256405_10003364_pt1 | contig 33143 bp, 24 predicted proteins | sample RumenRJG_02DNA_FD_189096 | JGI IMG/M metagenome (GOLD analysis project Ga0256405, IMG submission 189096) | Bovine rumen microbial communities from Lethbridge, Alberta, Canada - RJG_02 | ecosystem: Host-associated > Mammals > Digestive system > Stomach > Rumen | place: Canada: Alberta...
TATCGGAGGAGCCGGCGGTTTTAATATCGGCATAAGATCTGCTGTAGAAAAAGGCTATGAGTATATCTGGATCATGGATGATGACTGCATCGTTCATAAAGATTCTTTAAAGAAATTGCTTGAGGCAAAAGAAAAAGTCAAAAGATTCGGTTTCCTGGCTTCCAGAGTCTTGTGGAAAGATGGGTCTTTGCATGCGATGAATAAGATTGAACCGAAGAAAAAAGAAGCATATAAACATATCTATCCGATCGATCAGGCGACCTTTGTTTCCTTATTGTTTTCCAGGGAAACGGTTTTAAAATGCGGATTACCGATCAAAGACTTTTTCATCTGGGGTGATGATATCGAATATACCAGAAGGATCGCTGTGCGCTATGGCATTCCTTCTTACTATGTATACGACAGCGTTGTGATGCACATGACTAAGACCAATATCGGTTCCAAGATCGCTTTTGATGATCATAACAACCTTTCAAGATACCGCTATGCCTATCGCAACGAGAACTATCTTTATCGAAATGAAGGATTGATAGGCATCATGTATTATCATGCCAAATGTGCCTATAATCTTCTTCGCATCTTATTTTTAAGCAAGGATAATAAGACGGAGCGAATGAAAGTCCTTCTTTCGGCAATGAAAGAAGGCTATCGTTTCGATCCGAAACAGGAGTTCGTCCAATGAGACTGTCACTGATCGTTCCGGTCTATAACGGGGAAGCCTTCCTTTCTGAATGCCTGGAAAGCCTGCGAAAACAGAAGATCGAAGATATGGAGATCATCGTGATCGATGATGGCAGTACGGACAGCTCATTAAAGATCGCGAGGTCTTTTGAAGAACTTGATCAAAGATTTCATGTCTATACGAAAACAAATGAAGGTGTTTCGATGGCCAGGAATCTGGGCCTTTCCTATGCGAAAGGCGACTTCGTCGGTTTCCTTGATGCGGACGACAGTATCGATGAAGGTGCCTATGAAACACTCTTGGAAAAGATCAATGGCCATGAGGCATTGTTTTTCGGGTATCGGGAATCGTACAGAGATCAGGATCATATCAGGATCATCCAACCGGAAAAGACAGGGATCGTGAATGGGGAAGAAGCCTTATACCAGTGTTTCTTGCCGATCGGGGTCGGTTATTTTACTGCGGTCTGGAACAAGATCTTCAAAAGAGAACTTGTCAAAGATGTCTTATTTGATAAGGAATTGAAGATCGGCGAAGACGAATTATGGCTTACGCAAGTCATGAAAAAGATCGATGATGTCGTGCTGGTAAATACGGCTTACTATAATTATGTACAGTTGAAAAGCAGCACGCTGCACAGCGAGTATACTTTGAATGCGAAATGGCGTTCGGCGATACAGGCGAAAAAGGAAGCCATGAAACTCTTAAATAAAGATTCGAAGATCTATCCTTTGTTCTGTGCGAAATTTTATGATGATCTGTTTCAGTTAAGCTGGTTTACCTATATCAATAATGATGAAGAAGGGCAAAGATATATCAAAGAGATCCTTGATCCTTTTAAGAAGGATTTCTATGCCTCTGAGATGCACAGTCGGAAAAAGAAGATGCGTTATTTTCTTATCAGTAAAATGATCGGAATGCATATGCCGAAAAAGCTTGTAAAGGTGGCCGGAGAGGCCAGGTCATATCATGCGAAGATGTTCTTTTCAAAAGGAAATGAGAATGGATAAGCAATACAAATTTACGATCGTCATGATCGCTTACAATGTCAGTGCCTATATCGATGAGGCGATAGAAAGTATCTTAACTCAGGATATCGGTTTTGAACATGTACAGTTGATCTTGGTCAATGACGGCTCCAAAGACGATACCCTTGAAAAGATCAGAGCGCATGCGGATAAGCATAAGGAAAATATCTTTGTGATCGATAAGGAAAACGGTGGTCCGGGAAGTGCCAGGAATGTGGCATATCCTTATGTTCTGGGGAAATATGTCAATTTCATGGACTCCGACGATATCTTGGAAAAAGATGCATTAAGAAAAGTGTATGCCTTTTTTGAAGAGAATTATGAAAAGACCGATGTCGTTTCGATCCCTTTGCTGTGGTTTGAGGGACAGGAAGGGGAACACCATCTCAACTATAAATATAAAAAGGGAAGCAGAGTCATAGATCTGAAGACGGAATGGGATGCTCCGCAATTACAGGCGGCTTCCTGCTATATAAAAAAGGATATTGCCTTATCGGTAAGATTCGATGAGCGGATCCGTTATGCCGATGATTGCAAATACATACAGCAGGTATTGTTAAGGAAACAGACTTTGGGGGTGGTAGCGGACAGCGTCTATCACTATCGCAAAAGAAGCGGTGACAATGTGTCGATCATTCAATCTGCGCTTTGGAATAAAAACTGGTATGTGCCTTGCATGAAATATTCCTATCTTGAGCTCATGGAATACTATGAGAAGAATTGCGGGCAAGTTCCTTTTTCGGTGCAGAATGTCATATGCAATGACCTTGGCTGGAAACTGGCTCATGAAAAGATCCCCTATGGCGTCTTAAGCAAGGAAGAAGAAAAGGAATATCTCTTGCTTGCTAGGCAGATCCTTGAAAAGATCGAGGATCGTATCATCCTTCATCAAAGGTTCTGCAGCAAGGAACTGAAGCTGTCGATGCTGAAATATAAGGGCAGGGATGCTTTTAAGGTGGATGATGAAGGAATATACCTTAAGGAAGAGAAGATCTACGGCTTTGCGAAAGATACAAAGCTTTCTTATGATTTCATATCGATAAACAAGGATACGGGCATCCTGGAAGGAAGGCTCTTTCTTCCGTGTGAAATGAAGGCGAAGATCGTTTTCGAAGGTCGAGAATGTGATCTTGTGCTTTTCAGAAACGAAGGCTGCGTCATCGATGAAAAAATGACATATGTATACAGGTTTAAAGATATATTCGATCTGAAAGATGAAACTTTATTAAGAGCAAAATTGAATGTTAACGGACATGTATCCGAACTGACGAAGATCGAAATGGGCAAGTATATGCCTTTGAGCAGCATCTATAAGAAGATGTATGCATGTAAAAGCGGATATCTGATCTTCCAGAAAGAAGATGGGATCTGTATACAAAAAGCGGGAAGCTTACAGCGTTTCATCAGGGAAATATCCTATCTGAAAGAACTTTTACAGACAAAGGATGCAGATAAGGACAATGAAAATGCGGCAAAGAAGGCCGTTCTTGTCAGACCTCTGGTCTTTCTGAAGAGAATGTTGAAAAGAAGACCCATCTGGATCTTCCGGGATCGGGTAAATCTGGCAGATGATAATGCTTTGGTTTTGTTCAGATATGTGAAACGAAATGGTATTGATGATGTGAAAAGTGTATTTGCCTTATCGAAGGACAGCAAGGATCTTGATAAGGTCTCCAAGATCGGAGAGTGCATCGATTGTCTTTCTTATCAATATAAGCTCTTGTTTTTAAGCAGTGACCTTGTCATCTCTTCAGCTGCGGACGACGATGTGTACAATCCTTTTGAGGGTCATTATGAGCCCTATAAGGATCTTTTAAGTGATGTGCGATTCATCTTTCTGCAGCATGGGGTCATACACAATGACCTGTCTTCCTGGTTAAATCGTTTCAATGTCGATATGGATGGCTTTGTCTGCAGTGCACATAGAGAAGCGGATGCCTTAAGAGGCAAAGAATACGGCTATGAGAAGGAAACGATCTGGCTGACCGGCATGCCAAGATACGATGAATTGAAGGATGAAAGAGAAAAGATCATCACATTTGCGCCGACCTGGCGGGAGTATCTGGTGAAGACAAGAGACAGGAACGGGGTCTATGCTTCCTCATCTTTATTTGAGGAAAGCGAGTATTTTAAAAAGATCGATTCTCTGTTGAACGATAAGAAACTGAAAGAAGAAGCAGATAAATATGGCTATCGTCTGCAGTTTATATTGCATCCGAGCATGATCGTCTATAAGGATCTTTTTAAGGATTGCTGTTTTGAGCTTGCTGAAGATGTATCTTATAACGAGGTGTTTAAGAAGAGTTCTTTGTTTATCACGGATTATTCTTCGGCAGCTTTCGATTTTGCGTATCTGAAAAAGCCGGTATTGTATTATCAGTTCGATCAGAAAGATTTCTTTGAAGGACATCTTTGGAAGAAGGGGTATTTCGATTATGAGAAGGATGCTTTCGGTGAGATCGAGACAGATCATGATGGAATAGTGAAGCGGTTGATCGAATACATGGAAGATAGCTGTACCATGAAAAAGGAATATCGGGAAAAGGCAGATGTGTTTTTTGCGTATTCGGATCATAAGAATTGTGAAAGAGTATTGGAAAAGTTAAGGGATCTGCAAGGATAAGTTCTTTAGAAATAGAATGAAAATATTTTCAGAAAATGAGATGAATATCGGTAATTTTTTTCTGAAATAAGATAACAATGATTGAAAAGAAATGATACCAAATAATAAAATATTTATATTGATATAAAATCACACGATTGAAAGGGGATTTTTGATGAAAAAAGGCGTTTTTTTCAAAAAACTGATGGCGCTGACTCTGACCGTTTTAATGATGGTCTCAATGATCGGCGTCTCAGGAAGAAAAGTTCTCGCTGAAGAGGAAGAAGAAACTTCTACACAGGTGACTTTCGAAAAGATCGACAATTTCGGTAACGGAATGCTCGAATCCAGAAGGCAGCCAGTCGAAGAAGTGGAAGAGGTCCATGACGACGACGAGATCGTACGTGTTTCCATCGTACTTGAAGATCGTTCCGTCATTTCTGCGGGCTACAGTGCACAGAGCGTTGTTTATGACGCAAATGCAAGAAACTATCGTGCTCAGCTGAAGGCAGAGCAGGATAAAGTAGCTGAGAGGATCTCCAACGAAGTCCTCGGCGAGCAGCTTGATGTCGTATGGAACATCACATTGGCAGGAAACATGATCTCTGCATATGTTCCTTATGGCAAAGTTGATGAGATCAGGCAACTGGTCGGTATCAAGGAAGTTATCCTTGAACAGCGTTATTCGCCTGCAGAAGATGCAGCAGGGGAAGATCTGCCGAATATGGCGACCGGTTCCGAAATGGTCGGCTCTCATCTGGCTTGGGCAGAAGGCTATACCGGTTTCGGCAGCAAGGTCGCGATCATTGATACAGGTCTTGATACAGACCATGAACTCTTTGATCCGGAAGGTTTTGATTATGCAGTAGAGAAGAATCTGGAAGATGGCAAAGATGCTGAACTGATGACTCCGGCTGATGTGGAGGCTGTCTGGGATCAGCTCAATGCCAGCGAATTCATTTCTTCTCCGAATGGCGTTTATTTGAATACAAAGGTCCCGTTTGCGGTCAACTATGTCGATAAGGGCCTTGATGTAACCCACGACAACGATACGCAAGGTGAACATGGTTCGCATGTCGCAGGTATTGCGGCTGCCAACCGTTTTGTTACAGATGACAACGGCGGTTTCATCCGCTCGCTCGATAAGGCCTCTGCCAAGACACAGGGTGAAGCTCCGGATGCGCAGCTGATCGTCCAGAAGGTCTTCGGTAAAGGCGGCGGTGCTTATGATTCCGATTACATGGTCGCGATCGAAGATGCGATGATCATGGGTGCGGATTCTGTCAACCTGTCTTTAGGTTCCGGCAATCCGGGATTTGTAAGCAATGCGACTTATCAGAACATCCTTGATGAGATCGCACAGTCCAATACTGTCGTTTCAATGTCCGCGGGCAATGCCTACAGCTGGGCAACGAACTCGACATCTCCATTTGGTGCTCTTTATGACGAAGATGTCAGCTTTGACACACTTGGCAGCCCGAGCTCCTATGCGAACTCCTTCTCCGTCGCTTCTGTCGACAACAAGGGTTCCACGGGCCAGGGTATCGTCGTTGGCGATACAGTCATCGTTTATGCGGATGGTTCATCGGCAAACAATGCTCCGATGGTTTCGATCCCGGGTGATTACGAATATATCTTCATCGATGGTTTCGGTACAGCGGATGATTTCCGTGCTGTAGCTGATGTCCTGGAAGGCAAGGTCGCTTTCTGTTCGCGTGGTTCGACTTCGTTCTTTGAGAAGGCCAATGCGGCTGTCGAAAACGGCGCGATCGCAACAGTCATTTACAACAACCAGCCGGGTACGATCAACATGAACCTGACAGGTTACAATTATACAGCTCCGGCCGTATCCATCACACAGGCTGCGGGTGCAGCTGTCAGAGCACAGTCAGAGGCAAAGACGACAGCTGAGGGTGCACAATACTTTACAGGCACTCTGACGATTTCCGAAACACCGGTCGTACAGAATCCGGGTGAAGTCACTTCGTTCACGATGAGCAGCTTCTCTTCTACCGGTGTTCCGGGCAATCTCTCCATGAAGCCTGAGATCACGGCACCTGGCGGAAATATCTGGTCAGTCAATGGTGCGATCCCTGGCGGCAAATCTTATGAAAGCATGTCCGGTACATCCATGGCTGCTCCGCAGATCGCCGGTCTGGCTGCTGTCTTTGGTCAGTATGTCAGAGAGAACGATCTGGAAGCAAAGACAGGCAGAACTGCCAGACAGCTGGCTTTGAGCTTGCTGATGTCCACTTCTGTTCCGGTATGGAACGATGATGAGGGCATGTATTCGCTCTTGAAACAGGGCTCCGGTCTTGCGGATGTCAATGCGGCGATCAATGCCAAGTCTTACATCACGATCGATTCCGTTGCTGACAGCGCTCCGGCTTCATCAGCTGCTTCGATCGCTGACGGCAAGGTCAAGGTCGAGCTTGGTGCTCTGACTGACGATTCGTTCACAGCAGAGTTCACTTTACACAACTTCTCGGATGAGGATGTTGAATACTATTTCGATGCGCAATTCTTCACACAGCTGGTCTATTACGGCTACCGTTTCGAATATACGGAAGATCTCTATGATCTGGCGTATGAATGGACAGTCAATGGCGAAGCATATGCACCGACAGATGCATATAAGTACGACTTCAATGAAGACGGTGTCGCCAACGGCAGAGATGCGCAATACCTGTTGGAATATGTCACCGGTGTCGTTGATGAACTCAATGATTCCGATTACGCTGATTTCGATGCTGACGGTGATATCGATACTTACGATGCACGTTTGGCGTTTGAAGAGCTGAACGATGCCAATGCAGTTGTTGAAGCTGGTGAAGACATGAACGTAACTCTGACAGTCTCCGGACTTGAAGCAGCTTTAGGCGATTATGTCAACGGCAACTACATCGAAGGTTTCATCTATGCGACAGAGGGCGAAAGCTTCGACGGCGCTTTAGGTGTCACACATTCGATCCCGGTCTTAGGTTTTTTCGGAGACTGGTCCGCTGCATCGATGTATGAAAAGGGTTCTGTTCTGGATTACCAGTATGAACTCGAAGACAGAGAACCATATGTTGATAATGCAAGATATGGCGAATACTACAATTCCTTCCTGATCAAGTATCCGGGTGAGACGAGCGCGTATCTGTTCGGTGGCAACCCGATGGTCTGGGATGAGGAATACATGCCGGAACGTAATGCGATGAATGCGGATTCCGTGATCTCGGGTCTGCAGTTCAGACAGATCCGTAATGCCGGTGACAGCAAGTTTGCGGTCATCAAGGGCAGCAAGGAGATCTTTACGCAGCCTACCGGTCCGATCTACAGTGCTTACTACTATGTCAATGGTGCAACCTGGAGAAATACGAGCTATACTTTGAGCCTTGGCTATGCTCCAAAAGAGCTCAAAGAAGGCACGGAATTCGAACTGGCGTTCATTTCGGCACCTGAATACTATGTAAACGATGATGGCAGCACACGCTGGGATGAATTAGGAGAAGGCACTGTCCTTTCGATCCCGGTCACTGTTGATAATTCCGTTCCGTTCATCGTCGATGTCACAGTCGACGGAAATACGATGGATGTCATCGCACACGATAATCAGTACATTGCTGCTGTCGCACTTTACGAAGAAGATGGCACGATGATCGATTACTTCGGCAGTGTCAAAGAAATCCGCAAAGGCGAACAGGCTACCTTCTCATTCGACCTGTCAGGTTTCGATGAGATCCCGGATCATTTCTTAGTCGAAGTATATGACTATGCGATGAACCTGGCGACTTACAAGCTCAATCTGAACGAGGATGAACTCGCAGAAGGTCTCACTGGTCTGACGATCTCGCCGGAAAAGGCAAAGGTCATCAAGGGCGGTACGATCAGCTTCGCTGTTCAGGCAGAGCCTTGGGGCGCAAATGAAGAAGTTTCCTGGGAATCTGATGATGAATCGATCGCTACAGTCAATGTCAACGGTATCGTTACCGGCGTGAATGAAGGCACGACGACCATCCGCGCGATCTCCGATGTCAATGAGCAGATCGTTGCAGAAGCAGAAGTCGAAGTCTTCGTCATCAAGTCAACGATCATCGGCGGTCTGCAGGATGCTGACGGAACTCCGCTTCTCTTCACGTGGAACACAGAGACCGATACGACCTGGATACAGATCGGAAATCTTGACAAGTCTCTGACGGCAATGGCTCTTGACTGGTATAACGATGAAGGTCAGTATGTCTACCAGCAGGACTTCGATGGTTACATGCATAAGTTCGATCTGAACACTGAAACAACCGTTGAAACTTCTGCGGCAACGACCGGCTTCGGTATCCCGGTAGAAGATTTTGACTTCCCGTATTTATACAACATGAATAACGGTGTCCATAGAGCGTTTGCAGTATCTGAAGGTTACCTCTTATACAGCGTGGATATCATGGATAATACGTTCACCAGAGGTTATAACCTGGCGACTTATCTGCAGATCTACTCCGGCGCAAGCATGTTCGTAGCGCTTGCCTGGGGCGGAACAAGCAATGGCTCCGATGTCCTGTTCGCGCTCGATGATGCAGGCATGTTATGGCAGTTTACATACACGTCGGCCGGCAGCTTGAGCCTCGGCTACATCGAGACTGACCTGAACCTGTCTCATCAGGTCATGGAAGATACGACAGGCAACTCCTTAGTCTTGGGCGATGATGGTGAATTCTATCTGGCACACTACAATGGTGCGACCAGTGAACTCTATCAGCTCGCTTTAGATCCGGATCAGGGCATACTCGTCGGCAACAGGATTGGCGATGTTGGTCAGGATGTCTGGCCGGCAGCTCTTCTGACCGTTCTTGACAACACAGCATCTGGCAATGACGGTGCAGCGCTTCCAAGCGTTCCGTCAAAGATCGTCAATTCCTTCACTACCGTTGTGACGGATGTCAAGGAAGAAGTGTTCTTTGAAGAGAATGAAGCAGCTCCTGTAGAAGAAGCTACTGAAGAAGCAGTCGTTGAAACTCCTGTTGAAGCAGAAGTCGCAGAAGAAGCAGTCGAAGCAGAAGCTGACGGCAGCCTCAACAGTGTCGTACTTGAGGAAAGCGAAAACAGCACAAACACCACAGAGACGATGGTCACCGTAGCTATCAAGGCCGATGAATATACCAAGAACGGTCTGATCAGCGTCGATGTTCCGGAAACAGCAGAGCTGGTCTCTTGGAGCACAGCTGCAAACCACAAGGCTTGGAACGACAGAGTCGAAGGTACTTATAAGTTCGGTTTCGTCGATGAAGAAGGCTTCGAACTGAATGAAACGATGCTGATCCTGGTATTCAGCCCGGGCAGCACAGGTACTGTTACGATCGTAACCGGTGATATCAACGAAGATGATGAGCAGTTCGTTACGGAAACTGTTATCTTAGGTCCGGCTTCTACAGAACATACTGTTCACACTTACGGTGAACCTGAATGGACTTGGGCTGAGGATTACAGCACAGCGGAAGCAACATTCACCTGCACGCTTGAAGGTCATCAGGAAGTTGCTGAAGCCGAGGTCGAATTTGAGATCGTCCAAGGAAATAACGGATTTGAAGTTGTTTACACAGCAACCGTTGAATTTGAAGGCGAAGAATATACAGATACAGTCAGAGTTCCATTGACTGTGGAAGTTGAACCGGAAGAACTCCTGCTTGCTCCGGAAGAGACCGCTGAACTGAATGCGAAATCAGCCAGTCCGGTTATCTGGTCCAGCAGCAATGAAAGAGTTGCAGCCGTAGATGAGAATGGTGTCGTTACTGCCGGCAGATGCGGTACAGCTACCATCACGGCAACTACAGTTCAGGGCGAACTTACAGCGACAGCTGAGGTCACTGTCCTGTTCCGCGATGTCAGAGATCCGGAAGGCCAGTGGTATTATGATGCAGTCTATTGGGCATCTGATAATGGCGTAGTCAATGGCTACGCAGGCAATTTCTGGCCGGATGAAGTATGCACAAGAGAAAACGTCATGGTCATGATCTGGAGAATGCTTGGTTCACCAGAGCCTAAGACACCAGCTCAGTTCTCTGATGTCAACACATGGGATTACTACTACAAGGCGATTTCCTGGGCTTATGAGAACAAGATTGCAGTCGGTTATAATGGCAAATTCGGTGTCGGAGACACTTGTACGAAAGAACAGACAGTCACTTTCTTATACAGAGCAATATGTCTGATCGATGGTAAGCCTAATGTAGATACCAGCAAGGGTACGAAGTTCAATGATCTCAAGGCATCAGATTACTTCTATGTTCCTGCATTGTGGGCTGAGCAGATTGGCTTAGTCAACGGTGATGGCAAAGGCGGATTCGGTGTCGGCGAAAGCTGCACGAAGTGCGTCTTCTCGGCAATTCTTTACAGATTGGATGATTACAGAAACTGAAGATTGCTGATAATTGCTTGAGTTAATGCTTTAATGCAAATAGGGATGATATGAGGAATTTCCTCTTTCATCCCTTTTTTTTCATGCAAAAAGACGAAAACCAATGCTTGAATGCTGAAAACGGAAGAATGAGGAAACTATGTTATGATAATAAATATGGATATGAGTAAGGAAAGAAAAATGCCGAAAGTTTCGGTCGTCATCCCTTGTTATAATGTAGAGAAATACATCCGCCAATGTTTGGATTCTGTTGTGAAACAGACATTGAGCGATATCGAAATCATTTGTGTGAATGATGGTTCGACTGATTCAACTTTATCAATCCTGCAGGAATATGCGAAAACTGATGGCAGGATACATATCATCAGCAAAGAAAACAGCGGTTATGGCTGCAGTATGAACATCGGTTTTGATGCGGCGGAAGGAGAATACTTGGGGATAGTCGAGTCTGATGACTATGCTGATCCCGATATGTTTGAAAAATTGTATGATCTTGCTAAAAAACATGATCTTGATGTAGCCAAATCAGGATACTGCCTGTATTATTCCGTTCCTGAAGAATGCAATGAGGAGATCGAGATCGCTTCTGAGATCATGTGCGTAAGGACGTTTTGTCCGGTTTGTGATTTTCCTGCAATACCGGAAAGGGTTGAGTTTTTCAATATTAAGCCAACCATCTGGTCTGCGATCTATCGGAAGCAGTTTATCAGGGAAAATGATATTCGTTTCAACGAGACTCCGGGTGCATCTTATCAGGATGCGAGTTTTAATTTCAAAGTCTGGGCTATGGCAAAACGCGTAAGACTGATGAGAGACTGTTTTTTGCATTACCGGCAGGACAATGAAGCTTCATCGATCCACTCACCAGGTAAAGTGTATTGTATTTGCGATGAATATGACGAAATGGAACGTTTCCTTAACAAACATCAGCTGATCAAAGGGATCCTTGATCCTGTTAAGGCACGTATCCAATATGACAGCTATATGTGGAATTATGCCCGTCTGGATGCATCGCTTCAGGAAGAGTTTCTTGTTCGTTTTAAAGAAGATTTTTTGCGTCTCCAGTCACAGGGTTTGCTCATGAAAGAATATTTCGAATCTTACAAGTGGAGAGACTTGATGAAGATCATCAACGGCGATTCTTATGCAGATCTGCCGGTAGACATGAAAAAGAAAAAACGGGAAGCGATCCTCAAAGATAAGTCAATGCTGATCTCATATCTTTATCGGTTTTATTTCTGTCTGGAAGATAACGGATGGAAATACACCATCAGGCATTTCTTCCGCCGGGTAGAAAGCAGGTTATCATAAATGGATAAACAGCCAAAGATCTCGATCATCATTCCTGTTTATAATGTGCAGGAGTATTTGAGCGCATGTCTGCACAGCGCTTTGAAACAGACTCTTTTTGATATAGAGATCATTTGTGTCAATGACGGCAGTCAGGATGATTCTTCGAAGATCCTGGAGGACTTTTCAAAGACAGATTATCGTATCTCTATCGTGAACAAAGAAAACGGAGGTCTATCTTCTGCGAGAAATGCAGGGATGAAACATGCAAACGGACAGCTGATCATGTTTCTGGATTCCGACGATATGTTTGATGAGAAGGCATGTGAGAGAGTCTGGAGAGAATACCAGAATGGTGGTTTTGATATCATCACATTTTCAACATCGATTATTCCCGAGTTCCCCAGGGCAAGCGAGTGGTATTATCACAATCTGAGTATTCAGACTCAGCAGTTTGAAGAGTTTAGGCCTTCGATCTTGTTTCAGAAGAACGGAAGTATCCCTTTTGTCTGGCGACAGGCATATAAAAGAGAATTGCTTTTAAAAAACGATTTGTTTTTTGATGAAAGTGTCGGTTTTGGAGAAGATACAGTCTTTCAGGCAGAGGTCTTTCCGCATGCGGAAAAGTTCTCCTATATCTGCGATCATCTCTATTTCTATCGTTGGTATAGGATCGGGTCTTTAATGGAAAAGTACAAAACAAATCTGAAAGACAAATTTGACCGGCATTTGTATATTGTAAAAAAGATCCTTGAGTATTGGGATAAAGAACGATGGATCGCATCATATGGAGAAGATCTGTTTGCCTGGATCATTAATTTTTTGCAGTTTGACGGTTATCTCCCCGATAAGGAACAGAAAGCGGATGCGATCAGGATGCTGAAATCTTATGACTGTCAGCGGTATATAAAAAAGCGCAAAGTCAGAAAGGAATATCGGAGCTTTTTGGGTCTCTGATACAGAGTGAAAATATGGAAAGAAAGACGATTGAATGTGTCCCTTCACTGAAATGTACCGGATGTTTCGCTTGTTATAATACTTGTCGATTCAATGCAATCGAAATGGCAGAAGATGAAGAAGGGTTTCTTTATCCGAAGATCAAGGAAGACTCCTGTATACACTGCGGAGAGTGCGCAGCCAAGTGTCCTGTTTTGCATCCATTGAGTCTGCATAAAACAGAAAAGGTCTATTCCGCCTGGGCAGATCAGCAGACTCGCCTTAGAAGTTCTTCCGGAGGCATTTTCTCCCTCTTGGCTCAGTATGTGTTAGATAAAGGAGGCGTTGTCTGCGGAGCTGCTTTCGACGAGCGTTTTCAACATGTATTTCATGTCTGGGCAGATTCAAAAGAAAAGCTGTCTGATATGCGAAAAGCAAAATATGTCCAAAGCGAGGTGGGCACTACTTTTCGGGAAACGAAAGAATTCTTGAATAAGGGTATTCCTGTCCTGTATTCCGGATGCGGATGTCAGATCTCCGGTCTGCGTAATTATCTGGGAAAAGACTACGAGAATCTGATCACTGTAGATATCGTCTGCCATGGTGTGCCTTCGCCAAGAGTATATCGTGATTATTTAGAAGAATTGTCCGCAGGAAGAACGGTGATCCGGGTCGATTTCAGAGAAAAAGAACATTGGGGATGGGGATCGGCGACTTCTGTTTTTTTCAACGATGGATCCGTGTATCGCGGAGACTGTTATACTGATCCGTATTTTGTTTCGTTTTTAGGCTCTTTGAGCACCAGAAAGAGTTGCAGCGAATGTGCTTATACTTCTTTTGACAGACCAGGCGATATTACGCTTGGGGATTTTTGGGGGATCGAAAAGATCGATGAGAAGAGTTCAGATGGTCAAGGTACGAGTATTGTTTTGATAAATACCAAGAAGGGGAAAAGGATTTTCTCTTCAGTAAAGAAACATTGTTCATTAGTCCGCAAACAGGATCTTGATAAGACGAAAGAGATATGCGAAGAATCCAACGGAGCATTGATACATCCTTTCATTAACGTAAAAGGAAGAAGGGACTTTTTTTCGTTAAGGAAAGACTATCCGGTGATAGAGGCAATGAAAATAGCAGGTACAGAGAAATATCGTTATGATATCGGCTATGTCGGCTGGTGGGATTCAAAGAACTACGGAAGCTCTCTGACTTGCTTTGCACTAAACAGAACGCTGAAAAACATGGGCTATTCTGTTCTTATGCTGGAACATCCGGGGATCCGGCCAGGTTATGATTCTGTGGGTTTGCAGTTTGCCAGACATTTCTATCAGATCAGTGATATTACAGCGGAGAAGGATTTCACAAGATTCAATCAGGTGTGTGATACCTTTGTTGTGGGCTCGGATCAGCTTTGGAACTACTCGTGCAATGCAGGTATCGGCGGAAATTATTATTTCTTGGATTTTGTTTATAATGAGCATCGCAAGATCTCGTATGCAACATCTTTTGGGATCGATCGTCAGAAATACCCTGAAAATGATCGGATACGGGTCGCTTATTATATGAGCAAATTTGATGCGATCTCGGTAAGGGAAAAAAGCGGTGTCGATATATGTGAAAAAGATTTTGATGTTCCGGCTGTCTGGGTCATGGATCCAGTCTTTCTTTGTGACAAGGAATCCTATGATGAAATCGTTTCCCTTTCGGCAAAACACGAAAATGAGCCTTACATCTTTTCTTACATCTTAGATCCGACCGAAGAAAAGATCGAAGCCGTAAGACTGCTTTCGGAGAAGATGCAGCTTCCTTATCACATAGCGATCGATGCGCTGGGGAATAAAAAAGACAATTTGGAGCGTTTGAGGAATGATCCTAACATCATTTCGGATCTTAGGATCGAAGACTGGCTCTATTATATTCAAAACGCCGAATTTGTTCTGACGGATTCATTTCATGGTTTCTGCTTCTCACTGATCAACCAAAAAGAATGTGCCGCGTTCATCAATCTCCGCAGAGGTGCTGCAAGATTTAACAGCATCGCAGAGATCACATCTCTTTCCGATCGTCTTTTTGATTCTTTGGAAGATTTTAAACAAAGAAAGATCTGGGAAAAACAGATCGATTACAGGGCGGTAAATGAGAAACTGCAGGAAAGGATCGAATTCAGCAGAAAATGGCTGAGGGATGCGCTGAAAACAGAAAGAAGAGGTGCAAACGCACATGAACTGCAGCTGTGGAAAACGATCGAGCATGATAAGAGGATCTACGAACTGGAAATGCAAAACAAGGAATTGAGGAAGCAGATCGAAGAACTGAAAAAGCAGCTGGAGAGTATTCCTTCAAGAGGAAACTTTTTCGGAAAAGGCTTCCGGAAATGATCATTTCAGAAAACACAGTTCTTTTTTTACCTGTGCTAAAATAGTATCTGTCGAAATAATAAGGTTTTGAGGATGCATTACAAGAGCCGGAATGGTTTTATAAAACATATTGATTTTCTGATCCTGGATATCATCGCATTGGTGATATCTTTTCTTGCAGCGAATATGATACGTTTTCACAGGCTGGACTATTACGATTCAAGTACGGTCAATACAACACTTTCACTCATACTTATGCCGGCATTGCTGATCAACATATCTTTTAATCCTTATTCAGGTATATTGCGAAGAGACAACATCGAAGAGTTCCGTAAAGTTTTTCAATATACAGCCTTCTATCTTTTGTCATATATCTTCGTTTCTTATCTGCTTAAGATCGGTTCTCTTTACTCACGGATCGTCATTGCATTGACTTATATCTGTTTTCTGATCTTGTCTTTTTTGACCAGAATCTTTTGGAAACAGCTGATCATATCGGGAAAGGTATCATTTATCTCTCCGGAACGTATCCCCCTTTTGATCGTTTCGAGAAAAAAGGATATTTCCATGATCTTGGAGAACATGAATCAGAGTGTTTATCATCGTTACGACATCAAAGGGATATGTGTCATCGATGATCCGACGTTCCGCTATGCAGAATATGATTCTTTACACGATCTGAAACAGATACATGAATATGCAATCGCAAACAACATCAGGGAAGTGTATTTTTATCTGGCTCCCCAGGAGATCGGCAAAGAACTGCCTAAATCACTCGTGAAGCAAGGGATCGGTGTTCAGTTGAATATCGAATCTATCTTCGGCTTTGAGACCGATCATCAGATCATAGATAAAGTCGGGATCGATCACACTTTAGGCTTAGGCCTTTTCGTGTTTACTCCTGCTCAGGTCTTTTATTTGGGGGTAAAAAGGATATTTGACATCATCATCTCCCTGGCTGCAATGATATTGATGATTCCTTTGGCACTGATTATTAAATTATCTTATCTGTGTATGTCCGATCGTTCTCCGATCTTTTTTACGCAGGAGAGGATCGGTTTGGACGGCAAGAAGTTTCAGCTGTATAAGTTCCGTTCCATGGTCTCAGATGCGGACGTGGTCCTTAAAGAACTTTTAAAGGATAAGAAGAATAAAGAAGAGTGGGATGAATACCATAAGTTCGTTCGGGATCCGCGGGTCACAAAGGTCGGAACGATCTTGCGCAAGACTTCTCTGGATGAATTTCCGCAGTTCATCAATGTGCTGAAAGGAGAGATGTCGATCGTCGGACCCAGACCGCTGGTCGAGGGTGAATTGGAGATGCATAACGGACTTAAACTGTATGAAAGGGTCAAGCCCGGCATCACCGGCTGGTGGGCGTGCAACGGCCGTTCGAATATCTCCTATAGAGAAAGACTTGAACTGGAATACTATTATGTGAAAAACTGTTCGTTCTTTTTGGATGTTCTGACGATTTTGAGAACGGCGATTTGCGTTTTGAAGAAAACAGGAGCACGATAGATGGATCCTAAGATCATTGTAGCGTCTCACAAAAAATACCAAATGCCGTCTGATGATATGTATCTGCTTGTATTGGTCGGTTCACACAGTTCAGATCTTAAGATCTATCAAAGAGATGATGAAGGCAAGAATATTTCCGAGAAGAACGATATCTATTGTGAATTGACGGGATTGTATTGGGCATATCAGAATCTTTCGGCAGATTATATCGGGCTGAATCATTACCGCCGTTATTTCAAATATAAGGATCATGTTTTGAGAAAAGAAGAAGCGGCAGTACTTTTAAAAGATGATATGATCCTGCTTCCGAAGAAAAGACATTATTATATTGAAACTGTCTATTCACAATTCGCTCATTCCCACGGAAGAGATGCTCTTGATAAAGCAAAAGAGGTGATTGATCGCTATTACCCTGATTATTCAGGATCCTTTTCCAGCGTTATGAAAAGAACCTCTTTGCATCTGTATAACATGTTCATCATGCCTAAGGCGATCTTTGATGATTACTGCTCTTTTTTATTTGGCGTTCTGTTTGAAACAGAAAAGATGATCGATGTTACTCCCCGTATAATGGGCTATTTGGGTGAGCGTTTGCTGGATGTGTATATCGATGCCAAGAGGATCGATTATATCGAACTCCCGGTATTTAACACGGAAAGAACGAACTGGCCTGTAAAAATCTTCCAATTCCTACTTAGAAAGTTCAGAAGATCTGATTCAGGTTTGAAAATATGATTTTATTGATGTATAAATAAACCGTATGTTTGAAGCGATTAAGAAAAACAGATTTCTGTTTGAAGAGCTGGTTTCCAGAGATTTTAAACAAAAGTATAAAAGAACGGTTTTGGGCATGCTGTGGTCTATATTATATCCTGTGCTCAATCTAGCGGTCATTTCCATGGTCATGACTCGTTTTTTCGGAAGAGAAATACCCCATTATACGATCTATTTGTTCTGCGGAACCTTAGTGATGTCTTATTTCAGAGAATCGACGATCGGTGGCATGAATTCACTGATGGCCAATAGAGGGATCATATCCAAGATCAATATCCCGAAATATATGTTTTTACTGAGCAAAAATGTTTCCAGTTTGATCAATTTCGGTCTGACTCTATGTGTCTTTTTCTTGTTCTGTGTTTTCGATCATATTACGTTTGGCTTTCATTTTGTTTTTCTTTTTTATGCCGTCGTATGTCTGGTCATATTTAATGTCGGCGTTGGTCTGGTACTGAGTGCTTTGTTTGTCTTTTTCAGGGATATCTCTTATATCTATGATGTCTTTCTGATCTTACTGAACTATCTGAGCGCGATCTTCTATAAGATCGATGCATTTTCACCAAGTGTTCAAAGGCTGTTTTTATGCAATCCAGTCTATTGTTATATTCATTATTTCCGCTGTATCGTCATCGACGGAAGCGCTCCGTCTTTGGCATTTCACGGGCTGTGTCTGTTTTATGCGCTGGTCTCTCTGGGGCTGGGTTCCTGGTTCTACAAGAGGTTCAATCACCAGTTCCTTTATTACATGTAGGTGAACGATGGAAAAAGTCATCAGCTGTAAAGATGTTTCGATACGTTATATTACCGGAGACTTTAAAGACATTGGCATTAAAGAGTTTTTGATGCGCAAATTGACCCATAATTATAAAGTCACGGAGTTTTGGGCGGATAAGAACGTCTCATTTGAACTGAACAAGGGAGATATGCTGGGAATTATCGGTTCAAACGGTGCCGGGAAATCGACATTGCTGAAGGCGATCTCAGGAGTCATGATCCCGACCAAAGGCAGCATCGAAGTGAATGGTTCGATAGCTGCGCTTTTGGAACTGACAGCCGGTTTTGATGGGGAACTGACTGTAAAAGAAAACACATATTTAAGGGGTGCAATGTTAGGCTATACGCGGGAATTCATGGACAGGATGTATGATTCCATCATTTCTTTCGCTGAACTGGAAAAGTTTCAAGATCGTCCGTTCAAGCAACTTTCTTCCGGTATGAAGTCAAGGCTGGCGTTTTCCATCGCGTGCCTTGTCAATCCGGATATCCTGATCCTGGACGAAGTCCTCTCCGTAGGTGACGGGGCTTTCCGCAAGAAGTCAGGAGACAAGATGAAAGAGATCTTGCGCAGCGGGGTGACTGGCATCCTGGTATCCCACTCGACTCAGCAGATCAGAGAACTGTGCAACAAAGTTCTGTGGCTGGATCATGGCAGACAAGTCTGTTTTTCGGATGAAGTGGATCTCTATGTGGATGCTTATGAAGAATTCCTTATCACCAAGAAACTTCCTGAAAACAAGAAAGAGGCTGAAAAACTTTCACAGGATTACAAGAGACGTTTGAATGCCCAGGAAGAGGAGAAAAAGGCGAAGGAGATCTTTAAGCTGGAACAGATGATCGGCAATGAGAATGATGAAGCAGTCAAGGCGGCTTTGAACATCATAAAAAAGAAGGCGCCGGAACTATTGAAGGAGGAGATCAGAGATGAAATATGATTATCTGATCGTCGGTTCCGGACTTTTCGGAAGTGTGTTTGCCCATGAAGCACACGCAAGAGGAAAGTCGGTCCTGGTCCTGGAAAAACGAGATCATATCGGCGGTAACATCTATACGAAAAACATCGAAGGGATCGATGTCCATGTCTATGGGGCACATATCTTTCATACTTCCGATAAGAGAGTCTGGGATTACATAAGACAGTTTTCAAAGTTCAATGATTATAAGCATCACGTCATCGCCAACTATCATGGGCAGATCTATGATCTGCCATTCAATATGAACACCTTTCATGAGATGTGGGGCATCGATTCTCCTGATGAGGCTAAGATGATCATTGAGAAACAAAAACGTGGGATCATAGAGCCAAGAAACTTAGAAGAACAGTGCATCTCGATGGTCGGGACCGACATCTACGAAAAGCTTGTCAAAGGCTATACGGAAAAACAATGGGGAAGGGATTGCAAGGACCTTCCTTCCTTCATCATCAGAAGATTGCCGGTGAGATTTGAATATGACAACAATTACTTCAATGATCCTTACCAGGGCATACCGGAGACTGGCTATACAAAGATCATTGAAAAGATGTTAGATGGCATTGAAGTGAAATTGAACTGTGATTTTTTAAAACACAGGAATGATTTTGAATATGAGACCTTGGTCTATACCGGACCGATCGATGAGTATTTTGATTATGAACTGGGTCATCTGGAGTATCGATCCGTCCGTTTTGAAACGGAAGTACTGGATGTTCCTGATTACCAGGGGAATGCGGTCGTCAATTATACCGATGTGCAAACGCCTTATACCAGGATCATCGAACATAAACATTTCGAATACGGAAAGCAGGATAAGACCGTGATTTCCAGGGAATATTCTTCGGAATGGAAGATCGGAGAAGAACCGTATTATCCGGTCAATGATGAAAGAAACGGCGGATTATATGAAAGCTATCGAAAGCTTTCTTTGAAACATCCGGAAGTGATCTTCGGCGGAAGACTGGGCGAATATAAGTATTACGATATGGATAAGGTCATCGCCAGGGCCCTGTCGTATTTCGAAGACAGATGACAGGGAAAACGATCAAAAACAACTTTTCAAGATTTTTCAAGTCATTGAAAAAAAGTCGTATAAGGTCAATAAAAAACATGACAGGTGAATAAGAATATGTTGGAAGAGCAGAACTTGAAACCGAACGATAAAAAAAGACTGGATTGGCCGGATGTGGCCAAAGGGATCTGTATCATTGCGGTGATCGCCGGACATATGGGTGTCGATTCTTTCAGCAGATATGTCTATCTGTGGCATCTGCCAGTTTTTTTCCTGCTGGCGGGTTATTTTATGCGCCCTGCAACAGATAAAAAGATGATCATGAATAAGGCGAGGAGACTTTTGTTTCCTTATTATGTGACAGGCTTGGTTATATTGGTGACCTCGATGTTCAGAACGATCAGAGATCACGGTCCTTTGTTCAAAGAATCGATCAGATGGATCTACGCGATCTTGTATGCAGCAGGAGATCGGTGGGAGACTCCGTTCTATATTCCTTCGATCGGTGCTGTGTGGTTTTTGTGGGCTTTGTTCATTGCACTAGTGATTACGAATCATTTTATTGAAAAAAGATACGGATCTATCGTTGTTGCGTTGATCGGGTTTTTCGGCTGGCTGTTTTTTCATATTTTTCATGTCTGGCTTCCGCTTTCCGTCTTGTCAGGCATGTTGTGTTCTATCTATCTTTTGATCGGCTATCATGCAAAAAAGTTGGGTTTCGATCCCCGAAAGAGTCATTGGACTGCTGATGTGACGAGCTTTATCGTCCTTGTATTTGGGGCATACATTTTCAAAGGTTTCTGGCTCGTTCACGCGTATATGGGAAATGGCTGGTTTGATTTTATGATCAGTCTTTTTTCGTCCTTTTTTATCCTCCGTCTTTCCTGTTTTGTCTGCGATCACAGCGGGATCATAAAGAAGTTTTTTATCTTCTGCGGGCGGAATTCGCTGATGATCTTGTGCCTTCATATCATCGATTTCAGGGCCATCTACATCAGCAGGTATATGGACCGTATGCTTTCTGCTTTTTCGCTCACATTGCCAAAATCTGCATGGCTGATCCTGCTGTTCATGATCAGGGTCCTTTACGTATGCCTCGGTTCTTATTTGCTGAACAAGATCGGTCCCGTCAGAAGGATTTTCTTTCCCGAGAAACGGAGTTCGTGATCGAAATTTGACAAAACAGGGAATTGCAGAAGATAAAACACTTGCATATTAATCAAGTAAAATATGGAAAAAGTAAATGATTCCTTGTTCCTGAGCTTGTTTCTGATTGCTATTTATAGCCTGGTTGGAAGTTGAAAGGCCGGTTTCAATATCGACGAGATCTTTACGTTTGCTCTTTCGAATCAACAAATTGTAAAACATTAAGATCTTTAGGTATATACATTTTTCAATCCGGGACAGGAAGGAATGATCGTTTTTTATGAGCATTCTGTCAGATTAAAAGGATGGCCGGGAAACCGTTTGGAAAGAAATGATAAAATATTGATACACATAAAGTGCTGTTTTGAAATAAAAGAACTGTTTTATGAATGATCTGGTAAAAAAAGGTGAAGAATGGTTGAAAAAGAATAGATGGTTGGCCGTATTTTTTCTGGCTGTTCCTTTTCTGAACGAGAGTTTTCCGACTTCTCCGTTATTTTATACCTTCTTCATGTCGGATATTTTCAAGTATCTGTCCATTTCGATCCTTGTCTTTATTTTTGTAAAGAAGAAAAACAAGCCTTCTTTACTGATGCTGAGCCTCATCGCTTTGGAAGTGATGCTTCTGATCTCGTCTTTGCTCAATCATGAAAACTTCGTTCTCTATGACTATGAGAAGATGTTTTCGGACATCGCCAGCGTCTGTTTCTTTGGCCTGGTGGTCGAGACCTTCCTGGATGCTCCCGATGATCTGATCAAGGGGCTGTTTCTCAACTTTGAGATCGCAGTCTATTCGTACTTCTTTGATTTTACCTTGAATCTGTCTGGGGAAGACTATTACCGCAGGGGATTGCTGGCGACACTGCTACTTTGGATCCTGCCGGGGATCTGCGTCGCGTTGACCTATGCCTATACGAAGAAAAAATATGGCAGATCTTCCCTCTTCATCCTGGCCGGTCTTTATATCATTTACAAAGTCTGGAATGCGACGGCGATCGTGGCTCTTGCCGCCATGGGCTTCGTGCTAGTATTGGCTTTTCTTCTTACGAGATTTGGTAAGACAAAAAATTGGAAAATCCCGCTTTCTGTCTTGATCGTTCTGGCGATCTTGTTGAATCTTTTTGTCTTATTCATCTATCGGGGAAGCAATTATCCATTCGTAAGCTTCATCATCGAAAAGATATTGCATAAGTCCACTTCCTTTACCGAACGGGATGTTATCTGGGCGGAGGCGATCCGGATGATCAAAGAAAAGCCGTTCTTCGGCCATGGTTCAAGGCCTGTGCTGGCGGTGGCAAATTCTTTTGCCTTAGAATATCCGCATTCCCACAACCAGCTCTTACAGAAACTGAACGAATCGGGGATCTTCGGTCTTGCGATCTTCATGGTCATGCATGTCTTACTGATCCTTAAAGTCGATAAGAATAGAAACAGTTTTTTAAGGAACGTCTATGCTGCGGCGATCTTCGGGATCGCGATGACCTATATCACGGAAGCTTATAAGAAGTTCTTTATCTTCTATCTGGTCTTCTTCCTTGCCTATCACATGGATGTTTTTGAGAATGCAAAGATCGATAAAGGATCTGAAAGAAAGGATCAGACAAGAAAGAAGAGGATAGAATGGATCGATATGGCAAGAGGCTATGGGATGATCCTTACGATCTATGCGCATCTTGGCCATACGCCATTCAGCTCGTGGATCTATTCGTTTCATATGCCGTTATTTTTCTTTATTTCCGGTTATCTGTTCAAGGCGGAAGGCGGATTTCTTGAATTCTTAAAAAGAAAGGTGAAATCTCTGATCGTTCCGTATTTCGGTCTGGGGCTTCCTTTGATCTACGCCTATGCCCTGGATAATCACGTTAATTCTGTGGCCGGCTTATCGGATCTGGTGAAGAGCCTTCTGCTGCAGGAGCGCTTCCTGACGATCTGGTTCATCGCCTGCCTCTTCTTTCTGGATCTGCTGTTCTATGTCATGAACAGATTTTTTAGATCAGACATGCAGAAGATCATCGTGACGCTGCTTCTTCTTGTGCTGGGTCTGTTCGATATTTCTTTCTTTAGGATCAAATGGTTCTGGAACATTGACGCCTGTCTTATGGCACTGCCGTTTTTTACGTTTGGCTTTCTTTTGAAGAAACATGATCTCATCGATAAGATGACCAATAGGCCTGAGTCACTGGGATATATGCTGGGGGCATTTTTACTGAATGTGTCGTGCTGGTATCTCGGCGAAAAGCTGTTCCATGAACATCTGGATATGTTTGCCTCCCGCTATGGCTTTGCACCGCTGACGTATCTGAGCGCTTTTGCCGGTATTTTGTTCATTGTCATTGTTTCTGCAAAGCATACGATCGCTTGTGTTCGTTATATTGGCGAAAACTCGCTGTTATATATGGCCTGGCATCAGTCCATGATCATCCCTTGGATCGGCGAATACCTTGATCCGACCCGCTATCTTGTTTCGGCTGACTTTGACAGGATCTTTTCTTATGAGATCTTAGGAGGTTTCAGCATCTATAAGATCTATTATCTTTTAGTGACCTGTATCCTGATCTGTCTGTGCAATGAATTTCTGGCAAGGAGCGAGCTCAGGAAGATCTTAGGCAGATGATGCTTCTGCAGGATAGATTTCTTTGCTGAAGTGAGGATAGTTTATAATGAGTAGTGTAAGTCACAAGAAGGAACTTACGCTTTTGTCTGATGTCGAAATCTGAAGGAGGGTTCCACATATGAAAAAGATCGTTGTATTCGGTGCGACCGGGAATATAGGTATTTATTTTGTCGATTATTGTATGAACCACCTTGACCTTTCGAAGTATCAGGTCATTGCGATCGGCAGGAAAGAGACTTCCTATTTTAAAGACCATGGGATCGAATATATTCACGTGGATCTGAGAAATGACAAGGATTTTGAAAAGCTGCCGAAAGAAAACGTACATGCGATCGTAAATATGGCCGGACTGCTGCCGGCTTATACTTCGACCTTGAATTATTACGATTACATCGATGTCAACATCACCGGTTCTTTGCGTATCCTGGAATATGCCAGAAAGGTGAAGACGGACAGGACAGCCTACATGCAGACCTGGGCGGAGATGGCTGGCTACTGGAACAAGGAAGAGGTCTTATCGCCGAAGCTTGATAGAAAGCTCTTGTATACGGGCGATCATGCCTTCTATGCGATCACGAAGTCGACAGTCGTTGAGATGATGCGCCATTACGATGAGGAATTTGGGATCGGCAGTTTCGTCTTTCGTCTGCCCAACATCTACCTGTACTCGCCGGCGAAGTATTATTATGTCGACGGGGTGAAGCGTTCGATCGCTTATCGTTATATGATTGATCGGGCTATGAAGGGACTCGATATCGAGATGTGGGGCGATCCGGATGCGTTCAAGGATATCGTCTATGTCAAGGATTTCTGCCAGATGGTATATAAGTCTCTGTTTAGTGAAAACAGAAGGGGCTTGTATTGCGTCGGTACCGGTGTCAAGACGACGCTGCGTCAGCAGATACAGGGGATGATCGATGTCTTTTCGCCAGCCGGGCAGACTTCAAAGATCATCGAATGTCCTGAAAAGCCGGGTTTTGTGAGCTTTGTCATGGATATCGAAAACGCAAAAAAAGAATTAGGATATGTTCCGGAATATGATTACATCTCTTATCTTAAGGATTATAAGAAGGAGATGGAACTCAACCGGTTTAAGGATTTATGGGGTGATTCAGATGTCTGATAAGAAAAAAATATCGTTCGTCATTCCCTGCTATGGGAGTGAGAAGACGATCGAATATGTGATCCATGAGATACAGGAAACGATGGATCAAAAAAAGAAGGAATACGATTATGAAGTCGTGGCAGTCAATGACAGTTCTCCCGATAAAGTGTGGGATGTACTTCTTGGCATCGCTGAAAAACAAAGAAACGTCAAGCTGATCAATCTTTCCAAAAACATGAACCGGCCGGGTGCCGTCATGGCCGGGCTCAATCATGCATCGGGGGATTATGTCTGCGTCATGGATGATGACGGACAATGTCCGATGGATCGTTTTTTCGATCTGCTGAAGCCCTTGGAAGAAGGCTATGATGTTTCTCTTGCCGACTATCCGGAAAGGAAACAGTCGGCATTCAAGAATTTCGGCACTTTCATGAACAAGAAGATGACCGAATACATGCTCGATCGACCAAAAGACTTACAGTTCACCAACTTCATGATCATGAAGTCCTATATCGTGAAGGAGATCTGCAAGTATAAAAACCCGTACCCGTATATGACGGGATTGGTCTTACGGACGACGAGGAACATCTGCTGTGTGCCGATGGAAGAAAGGGCACGCTATACCGGCACGACCAACTTTACCTTTGCCAAGATGCTGAGTCTGTGGATGAACGGACTGACGGCCTTTTCCATCAAGCCGCTGCGGCTGGCTTCGATGTTAGGCTTTGCGATCGCTTTTTCCGGTTTCCTGTATGGCGTGTATATCATCTTCAAGAGGATCTTCATGGACAATATCGCGCAGGGGTATTCGTCCATCATGGCGATCATCCTTTTTATCGGCGGCATCATCATGATACTCCTGGGACTGATCGGCGAGTATCTCGGCCGGATCTATATGTGCATCAATGAATCACCGCAGTTCGTGATCAAGGAAATGGTGAATTTTGAAAAAGAATAGTTTAAAGATCATTTTGGTATTGCAGGCAGCCGTCGTGCTGTATTCCTGTTCCGGTATCGCCGGCAAATTTGCCAGCCGTTTTCCTTTCCTGTCGTTTGGCTTCATCGCCTGTTACGGGCTGGAGATCTTGGCACTTGGCATCTATGCGATCGTCTGGCAGCAGATCATCAAAAGAACGGAGCTTTCCATCGCTTATACCAACAAGGCGATGTCGATCTTCTGGTCGATGTTATGGTCGTTTCTGATCTTCAAAGAGAAGATCACCTGGAACAATCTGCTGGGTGTCGTGATCATATTTATGGGAATATTGATGGTGAATAAAAATGCTTAAATACTGGATAAGTTTATTTGCGGCGGTTTTGATCTCGTCTGTTTCGCAGATGCTTTTGAAGAAAGGCGCTTCTTTCAGTTATGAAAACAAGATCAGGGAATATCTCAACGTCTGGGTGATTTCGGGTTATTTTCTGATGGTCCTTTCAACACTGTGTGTGATCTATGCCTATCGGGGCGTTGCCTATAAAAACGGGACTGTCATCGAGTCGCTGGGCTATGTCATCGTCATGTTTTTAAGTAAGATCTTCTTTGGCGAAGCCATCACGAAAAACAAGCTGATCGGAAATCTCTTGATCGTATTGGGGGTCATCATCTTCTGTCTATGAAAAAATTAGCGATCATCGGGGCAAGCTATCTGCAGCTGCCTTTAATTAGAAAAGCGAAGGAAATGGGTTACGAGACCCATGTTTTCGCATGGAAGGCCAACGATGTCGGTGAAAAGGAGGCTGATGTCTTTTATCCCATCAGCATCGTGGAAAAAGACGAGATCCTGAAGGCCTGTGAAAAGATAGGGATCGATGGGATCACATCGATCGCTTCGGATCTGGCGATCATCACAGTCAACTATGTCGCACAAAAGATGGGACTGGTCTCCAATACTTTAGAGTGCACGGATAGATCGACGAACAAGCATCGGATGCGTGAGTGTTTTGAAGAAAACGGCGATCCTTCGCCAAAGAGCTATCTGGTATCCGATATAGCGGATCTGTTGGATAAGGATCTTTCTTATCCTTTGATCGTTAAGCCGACCGATCGTTCGGGAAGCCGTGGCATAACCAAGATCATGAAAAAAGAGGATCTGAAAGAGGCGATCGAAAATGCCAAGGCGGAGAGTTTTGAAAAGAAGGCCTTAGTGGAAGAGTTCGCTCAGGGGCAGGAGTATTCCGTGGAATGTGTCTCTTATAGGGGAGAACATCATCTGCTGATGATCACAAAGAAATACACGACGGGTTCACCACATTTCATTGAGACCGGACACCTGCAGCCGGCACCGCTTTCTGGTCTCATGTATGAAAAAGTAAGAAACGTCACATACCATGCCTTGAACTCGCTGGGGATCGAATATGGGGCTTCCCATACCGAGATCAAGATCGATGTGAATGGGAATATCAGGATCATCGAGATCGGCGGCCGGATGGGCGGTGATTTCATCGGCAGCGATCTAATCAGACTTTCGACCGGTTTTGATTTTGTAAAGGCGGTGATCGCCATTTCGATGGGCGAAGCTTTTGAATATGAAGAGCCGTGCTTCAAAGAAAGTTCGGCAGTGCGCTTCGTTTTCACGAAAGAAGATATCGAGGTCTTCGATGAGGCAAAGAAGGACGATTCTGTCGATCTGTTTGATCATGAGATCGATGCTGCGCACATCAATGAAAGGATCACCGACAGTTCCAACCGACACGGATATTTCATCATGCACAGCAAGAAACAAGGCGTCCTTGATAAATATCTGGCATCGGCAGAACGCATAGAAGGGGTGGATGAGCGATGAAGATTTCCGTAGTAATACCGGTCTATGGCTGTCCGGAGGCACTGAAGCCTTTGCACGAGAGACTGACCGAGACACTAAAAAAGATCGATGATTCCTATGAGATCATCCTGGTGAATGATGCCTGCCCGAAGGGTTCCTGGAAGCTCATCGAAGACATATGCAAGGAAGATCCAAAGACCATCGGGATCAATCTGTCCCGCAACTTCGGTCAGATCCATGCGACCAATGCCGGGATCGACAATGCTCGAGGCGAGTATCTGGTTTTGATGGATTGCGATCTGCAGGATACGCCGGAGGCGATGACAGATCTCTATGCGGAGATCAAAAAGGGTTTCGATATCGTTTTTGTGAAGCGCAAGGATCGCAAAGAGAGCTTTCTGACCCTGTTTTTCTCGGATCTGTTTTATAAAGTTTACAATCATTTCTCTGATTCTTTCTATGACCGGGAGATCGGCAATTACTGCATGGTGTCCAAGCGAGTCGTCGATGAATACAAAAAGATCAAAGACAATAACCGTTCCTTTACGGCGGTCTTATCCTGGATGGGCTATCGGACTTCGTGTGTGGAAGTTGAAGCGGAAGAGCGTTTTGCGGGAAAGTCTTCCTATACCTTTGCCAAAAAGATCGACATGGCCATCGACTTGCTGACATCGCAATCCAGCAAGCCTTTGAAGCTGATCATCGATCTGGGTTTCTTTATCGCAGCAATGTCTTTCCTGTATCTGCTGATACAGATCATCCGTTATTTTACGGTCGATGACATCCTGGAAGGCTGGACGAGCGTCATCGCTTCGATCTTCTTAGTCGGAGGCATCGTCCTAAGTTCTTTGGGGGCCGTGGGCATTTATGTCGGCAACATCTTCAACCAGACCAAGGGGCTTCCGGATTATCTGATCATGGAAGAGCTCAATGGCAAAGATGAAAAATGATCCTGAAGTAAATAGATGAGGAAAGGTGATCTTGTGATCATCTTTTTGTATGGGAATGTGAGAGTCTGCTTAACTTTCAATCGTTGAGTGTTTATTATATAATTGTTTAGTCGGAGGGCGTTTTTATGATATCTTTTAATGTTCCGCCATATGTCGATGGCGAAGAAGAATATGTAGCTGAAGCGATACAGTCTCATACGATCTGCGGAGACAATGCTTTCACGTTCAAATGTGAAGCCCTGATGGAAGAAAAGTTTTCTTCAAAGAAGATCCATCTGACGACCAGCGGTACGACGGCCCTGGAAATGGCTTGCATGTTAGCGGATATCGGTCCGGGCGATGAGGTCATCCTTCCATCCTATACTTTCTCTTCGACAGCAAATGCGATTGTCATCTTTGGCGGTGTCCCTGTATTTGTGGATGTCCGTCCGGATACGATGAATATCGATGAAAACAAGATCGAAGCTGCCATCACTGACAAGACAAAAGCGATCATGGTCGTCCACTATGCCGGTATCGGCTGCGAGATGGACAAGATCATGGATATCGCACACCGACACGGCCTGCTTGTTCTGGAAGATGCGGCACAGGGCGTAAATGCGCTTTATAAAGATAAATATCTGGGAACGATAGGCGATGTAGGCTGTTATTCGTTCCATGAGACAAAGAATTATTCCATGGGTGAAGGCGGAGCCGTCTCCATCAACAATCCCGATATGATCGATCGCGCGGCGATCGTCAGAGAGAAGGGGACCAACCGTACCCAGTTCAAGAATGGTCAGGTCGATAAATATACTTGGGTCGATAAGGGTTCGAGCTACCTTCCTTCCGATATCCTGGCGGCCTATCTGTATCCGCAGCTTTTACTGATCGACGAGATCAGAGAAGACAGGGTACGGGCTTTCAACAGATACATGAAGAATCTTTCTCCTTTGAAAGAGAAGGGTATTTTGGGACTTCCTTTTATTCCGGAGAATTGCACACAGAACGGCCATATGTTCTATGTCAAGACTAAAGATCTGGAAGAAAGAGAAGCTTTGCAGAGGTTTTTACGTTCCAAAGGTATCGGTACCGCTTTCCATTATGTGCCGCTGCATTCTTCTCCGGAGGGAATGAGAGCCGGAAGGTTCCATGGTGCAGACGAATATACGACGATCGGCTTCGAACAGCTTTTGAGGATGCCGATGTATTATAAACTGACAGATGAAGATGTCGACTTCGTCTGTGATCAGATTAAGGAATTCTATGGATGCAAGTAAAAGATATCATTCCCTTGATCTTTTAAAATTCATTCTTTCCATTCTGATCGTTTTTCATCATTTTCAGCAGGATATCGCAATTTCGTTCCGCTATATCAATTTTTTTGATGGGGTCTTTAATTTTGCGTATTGTGTTGAACTTTTTTTTATGATTTCCGGCTTTCTTTCGATGAACGGAAGAGAAAAGATCGAAAACTCCTCGTTCAAGGATTTCCTCTTTGGAAAGATACGCAGATTCTTTCCGATGTGCTCACTTTCCATTCTTTTCATGCTTGTGCTGGAATTTGTATTCTTTATGATCAGCGGAAGCTGGTATCACGGTCTGAAGCCGGATATCTATAAAGTCTTCAACAGCTTTCTGATGACTTTTTCCGGCGGATCCATCCTATCCGGCCGGGGCATCAACAATCCTTTGTGGTTTTTAAGTGTCCTTTTAAAATGTCAGATCATCTTATGGCTGCTTGTCAAAGCGTGCAAGAAACATAAGATCGATCTGATCTATCCTTCTTTTGTAATGGTTTCGATCGGTATTTCGGTCATCTCTTATGAGATCAATCTTCCGTTTCTGAATGAAGAAGTTGCAAGAGGATATGCCGCTTTCTTTTTAGGGATCATCTTATATAAGCTATATCGCAATGTCGATCTGGACAGGTTCTCTTTCTTATCATTTGGAGCTTTGTTGATCTGCTTTGTTTTGGGTGTGATCGATCATGCGATGTTCTATCATTACGAATGGGGGACATATACCCTTGTCGTACTCCCTTGCGTACTTTTCACCGCTTTGTATTTCGAGAAGTTCCTCAAGCCTGGTCTCAGTGATACGCTGGGGAAAGTTTCCTTTGAGATCTATGTCTGGCACGCCTCTTTCATTTATCTTTTAGAGATCATCTTCCTGCTTGTTCCGGGAATGAGAGAGACTGCAGAGCCGCATCTTCTGATGGCGTTATTCACATTGGCTGTGCTTGTTTTCTCTTTTGCGATGTATCGATTCGTTGAGAAGAAAGCGGAACGGTGTTTTTTGAAAATGATCGATTTCTTTAAAGCGAAAAACGGAGGTGTAAAGTGAAAAAACAGGATCGAAAAAAGACAGCTGCTTATCTGAGCCTTGCCATGGTCTTCATTTTCAGTTTCGCACTTTTATACAGCTATGTCTTCCGTTTCAATACGAGCGATTATCAGGCACATATCCGCCATTCGCTTCGCGGAGAAGGCTATTCGATCATGTCGGTCATGATCCGTTTCTGCAATAAGATCAGCGGCGGCAATATTCTGATCCTGATCCTGATGGCTTTGTTTACGATGGCAAGCGTCGTTGCGGCAGCCTTGTTCATCCGTTCTTTGCTTGCACAGATGAACCTGAAGATGGACGTTTATTCCCTGATCCCGGTCTCTGCAACTCTGTTATTTATCTGTAAGATCGCGATCCCCGAATGGTCAACATTCTATTACCAGGATTCCTATGCGAGCCAGCCCTGGCACAATTCAACCTATACATTGATGCGCTTATTCGGCACCCTGGTCATCATGATGTATTTCCTCATGCGTAAGGAGTATCTGAAAAAGCTGGATTGGAAAGACTGTCTCTTGTTCTCCGTCTTTCTTCTGCTGACCAATCTGTCAAAGCCAAACTTCCTGTTGAGCTTTGCGCCGGTCATGCTGCTGGTGCTGATCAAAGACTTCGTTGCCACGAAGGGAAGATCTTTCAAGAATGCTTTCCTTTTCGGACTTTGCGTCCTTGTGACGGCCAGCGTCTTATTGTTACAGTATAATGAGAATTTTCCTTCCGACGGGGATGCCGGCGGGATCGCTTTTTCCATCAGCAACGCGATCGATTTTGTGATGAAAGACAAGAAGATACTCTTACATATGGTTTTGAATTATCTTTTCCCGCTCTATGTTACGTATCTGTATCTGAAGAAGCGGAAAAAGGCAGAGCCTTTCATGAAGACACTCATGTCTGAGACCTGGCTGATGAATCTGCTTTCCCTGTTCACTTATTTCTTCATCATCGAGACCGGTTCAAGAAGGGCGGACGGCAATTTCGGCTGGGGCACTCCGTTTTTTGCCTACCTGCTGTTCATCGTCTGCGGCTGTATCCTTTATAAGATGAAGAAGATGAAACTGGTGAGTGAAGAAGAATACATCACAGCCAAGCACATATATGCCGCACATATCATCTTTGGTCTAGCGTACTTCTTCTTACTTCTTCTGGGTTATCTTTCCTGGGGCATCTGAGGTCACCTATGAACACTTCACATATCGTTGAATATAAAAACATCCGGCTCAGGCCTTTGGAAAAAGATGATCTGGAAATACTTCGAAAGATCCGCAACGATTCTTTCGTTTCCATGTATTTGACCAAGATCTCTTTCATCAGTTCTGAAATGCAGCGGGAGTGGTACAAGAAAGTACTCAAGGAGCCCACGGAGATCATCTTTACGATCGAAGAAAGGGAAAAGCTGAAACGCTGCGTCGGGTCGTGCTCCCTGTATAAGATCGCAGATAAGGATGCACTGTTTGGCAAGATCGCGACCGATCCCGAGGCAAGAGGCATGAAAGTTGGTACCAACTCGATCATTGCCGCCTTGCATGTCGGCTTTTCGATCTTGGGTTTGGAGCACATCGATCTGTTCGTGCACAAGCAGAATCATGTGGCAAAAAAAGTCTATTCGTCGATCGGCTTTGAGGCCATCGGTGAAGAGGACCTCGAACAGGAGCGTATGTCGATCACTTCAGAGCGGTTTTATCATAAATATGACTTTCAAAATGATGTTATAATCAATAGCGTAAATCAATGAAAAACTTCAGTTCTCTGAAGTTTTCTTCATTGAAGACAACAGAGGATAAAACTATGCACAAGCTTTCGATCGTCATTCCGGTATATTGCAACGAAGGGAATCTGATTCCCTTATTTGAAGACCTCAAAAAGAAGGTATTGGATCGCAAAGATCTTGAATTTG
>Ga0256405_10003366_pt1 | contig 33141 bp, 32 predicted proteins | sample RumenRJG_02DNA_FD_189096 | JGI IMG/M metagenome (GOLD analysis project Ga0256405, IMG submission 189096) | Bovine rumen microbial communities from Lethbridge, Alberta, Canada - RJG_02 | ecosystem: Host-associated > Mammals > Digestive system > Stomach > Rumen | place: Canada: Alberta...
ACCATACGCCGTACGGGATCTGATATACTGGAAAATATGAAGAAAATATTCTCCAGATATGCTGAAAAAACCGATGGATTTTCGGCTTGTTTACCGTGTTTTGCAAAACTATAGGCTGAACTGTTACAATTTTTCCTCATCATAGCCTCCATGTATTATCAAAACTTATAATCATGCTATTTCAATCATTTTTTCTATCACTAAGACAACACTTTATACGCCAGAAAACTTCTCAGAAACAGAAACACGTCATAAAACATTACATACGTTTTAACTGGCAGATTACTTATGTATTTCTCCAATATGTCTATAGTTTTTCCTGCAAGAGCCAAGTCTTTTTTAGGTTTATATGTTCTTTTTTATGAATGTATAACCACCAATTAGATCAGATTTGTTTAACACATTTATGTCTATCTTACTCTCTGGCTTCTGTAAAGACACGTACATTCCAAAGTGGTGTCCCAGGATGCCCCTGACAGACATACTGCCCGGTATTCGGCAAGACTCCAGAATCAAATGCATGCTTCATGCGCACCATATGGCTCGAACCTACCAAGAGTGTTTTTTCACTGTTCAAAGCAACCAATACTCCCCAATCTATAGAAAAATTTTTTCATCAAAATCCAACGCATGTCTTGTTGCCTCCTTCCCCTCCAAAAATTTTGGAGCCTGGATGATGAAGCGTTCCGTTATTTCTGATATGACATAATTCGGACGGAACTTCTCAACAATATCCATGTGTATAGTGCCCACAGTCCTGCATATCAAAACTTCCTTGAAGCAGATATAAAAATAGAATTTTATCGCCGAATAAAAGCTATCGCCGAAAAACAACACCTTAGCGGGCAGTAAGGTCTCTTGCTCATTCTTGTAAAATTCGACCTTCCCTGTATTCACCAAATTGTTATCAAATATCTTGTATTTTTCCTCATGGCTATCCTGCAAGAAGATAAAATCTGAGCTCTGCATAGGCACCACCTTCGAGCCTAAATCGCCGATATTATCTCTTGTCTCAAAGACAGCTTTATCTTTGAGGAACTCATTAGGATTGACACCGAAGTATTGCACAGCCATTTCCTCGAAGCACTTCTTGGCTCCCAATGCGGTGTAATGAGTTTCCGTCTTGCTGTAATTTCTCTCGTCTTTACTCAGGAGTTCCTTCGGATATATAAAATTATTTAACCGAACTTTTTCCACAATTTCACTTAGCTGGTCTATGGGACGCCTACAGCTCATGGCATAGGGATAATACTGGGGGAAGACGGACTCCTTGCTAGGGGGTACAAAGAGGATGAATCCAGGCAATTTACCAGCCTTGACAAGGAAATCATTCCATCTCTTGAGCACTTCTTCATCCATCATTTTCCTGCCAATGAACTGGTCTACCGATTCATTGGTATCGTTGTCCAAGAACAAATAGCCATTCTTCCCCTGAAGAGCTCCTATGATTTTCTTTGAAAAAACACGCCCCCTGTACAATTTCTCTTGCCAATGCAGAACGAGGCTGGAAGCAAGTGGCAAATATTCAACCCTAAAGTACCATTTATCTTCCATAACCATTGGATATAGATGCGTCACCCCCCCATTTTTATAATTTATGACAATAAAGGGGACCTCATCTTTTTCCCTTGGCAATGAAAAACTCCACACATCTTTCAATTTCATGCAAAAGCTTTCCATGCCTAAAACCTCTGCAGGCAGTCCTGCCTCTTCCTCAAACTGCATGGAACACTCATAACGTGCATTTAGACAAGAAAAGTACACATCCTTGGCATTGATGGACAAAGCATGTTCCGGCGATGTCTTTTCCATGGCCTTATATATTCTTGACATGTCCTCTAAGGAATCCAGCCCCTGATAGCACCTGAAAATCCTGGCCTGAACATTCAATTCCTTCCTGCCCAGCGTCCCCATGATGTATTCCCATTCCTTAGCTGCCTCCCCAAACCTGCCGAGATTCATCAGACTCTCCGCCAAGCAACGACGGATTTCAAAGGAATTTGGACGTATCATGGCCATAGCGGTGAAAAAGGCCAGACTGCCCTCCTTGTCCCTGCTTGATAAAAAGTGGTAAAACACCTTGCTACACTCTTGGTCAGTAAGAATATGCAGCTCGGACAATGTCTCCAGAATGTCTTTTACTGTCAACTCAAAACCTCCCTTCAGCGTTTGCTAACAACCTGCTGTTATATATTTCCATTCTAGAATAGCCTTATGAATCTTTCAAGATTCATAAGGCTCTATGCTAATCAACGACGAATCTTACACAATTCTAGCTTAAATCACAACATCATGCTATGGCTTGTCGCCCCCCATCCTTATTGCTACGGTAAAGGGAAAGACAAATTTTATGGAAAAGGAACTATACATGATGCTCGATTTCTTCTTGAAAAATCTGCCTAATCCAGAAAACAAGTGTTTGAAGAACTGTGCATGGGGCAGACTTTTTATTAGTCACGACTCAACGCCGTACAGGGGGGCTGGCCTTTTTCGCTTGTGCGAAATTTGAGTTAAATTACATAGATCTTACCATTTTTTTAAAGTTATATTTTCCCAAATAACATCCAGGGAAATTCTTTATGTCAAACCTCAAACTAGCGATAGTCTGCTGAAGTAGATACTTTGCATTTCTTCCTTCCAATATTGCACTACGCGATGTCATTGCACATGCCGTATAAAAACCATCCTGTTGTGCAACCTGTGGATAAATTCGTTCCAAAGCATGACTTATAGTCCCATCATCTGGAAGTGGCTCTGGAGGAAAATCCTCATATTTCCATGGAATATCCCACAAACGTTGCAAAGCCTCTCTTCTACACCAAAACACATTGCCAATCGCAAGGATTCCACCTGTCTTACTATCAAACGGCACACAAATCCCTAAAATGTCTCTTAATTTTCTTGTCCATTCAAGATTCCCCGCCCAATAGTTTCCTATCGAGCCAATGGTTTCTCCACAAAAAGGCCTTGGCGGTAATATAAGTCCAAGTCTTGGCGAATTTTTGAAAAGTGCTAAAATATTAATAACATATTCAGGACTTGCCAATAAATTTTCCCACATTAGTTCTTGCCAATCTAGCGCAGAAGAAATTGCAATATTTACTGATTTTTTGTCATGTAAAAAACAAATATAATCATACTTGATTATCTCTTCTCTAGCTGCTACCATCAAAGCTGCTACATCCCGCCCATGGTTCTTGGTCAAAATGACTCTAAGCTTATTAAAGCATTTTTCTCCTAAAAGTTTATTTAGTATCTTTTCTTTCTTTTCTATACTGTTTGTAGTAATCAACACAGAAATACCTTCAGGAATATTTTTTGCATATCTCAATAAAAAATCCATTTGATCATCATAATATATGTGTAATATAATCAAAGTATTGTCAATATATTCCTGTGGCAAACATTCCGTAATCTTTTCACTGGGGATAACATGTTGAAGACCAATCGAATCAAAAATATCAGACATTGGGTATTTCCTCAATATATATTGCCAGATTAAATCAATTGGATATGAAGACCTATATTCCAAGTAATTCATGCACTTAAAAAGTTCATCAGCACGACTATAACGCAAGCTATCTTTCAGTCTTACATGAAATGCTTCCACTGGTAAAAAAGGTGACTTTTTAGCAGCTAAAAATTGAAACGGCTCATATAGCATACCAACGCCATTTGCTCCTGCATGAAAATCTTTTATCCTCTCATTTCCAATAGAAGCTTCATACACAAATCCAACACTACAAAGACTTCTAATTAGATTACCTCCACCTATATCTCCTTGATCGACCAAAAAGTTCTTTTTCCTTCTTTCCCAATAAAACTTAAACACGTCAGAAGCAAACATCCATTTCTTTATAACAAAAAAAGCATTTACTGCGCCAACCAACTGAAAATTTTTATCAACTGCTTCTAATCCCCAAAAATCCGCTTTAGACGATTGCATGACATTAAATAAAGTATCCACCTTATCTATTGGGCCAAAAAGGGCATCACTGAAAAGCACTATTTCATCAAACATGCATTTATCTATACATCGTACATATTCATTCAATCCAACAGCCCAAGCATTCTCACATATGCCACTACAATCTTCTTGAATGATTTTCGATGTAAATTGCAATAATTTCCCTTTATATTCTTTTTTTATTTTCCCATCAACCACGATTATTAAATCCGACAATTCACATCTTAAGTTATTCAATAAATAAACAACGTAATCGTCAACCATTCCATCATCGTCATGAAAAGAAAAGATCCCCAATCTAGGTACTAAATCTTTCTCCATAATCCACCTCATATAATTATCAATACGAAAATCCATCCCATCTTACTTTTGTCTCTGATATTCCGCGACGTTTCAGTTCATTTTTTACTTCATTTACAACTCGTGGATCCTTTATTGCTATAAGTATAGAATCAAAACTCATCTTTTTCAATTCATCAACTTTAGCAACAGGTACATTTTCAATTCGCAAATTATCTGCATTCTTATCTACTATTCCTATTATATTAACTTTATTCTCATGTTTTAATCTTTTGTAAAATTGTCTTCCTACATTACCAGCACCATAAATAACAACTCTTTCACCTTCCCGGAACAAATGGTAAGGTAATCGAAATACTTCTTCATCAACTGTAGGCAACGCTCTATAATTTATTTTCTTCCCATTTGAAGTAGCAGCTTCATTCTTTTCTCCTAAAGAGACAATCTGTATTTCACCTTTTTCTGATACAAACATAATATCAATATCGTTATTATCATCTTTTTTTGGCTTAAACACAGTATGAAATCCATAAAATGCGTGGTATTGCAGCCCCTTTGATGTCTGGATATCAGGACGCTTTGTAATTATACGACTCTGCGTTATAAAAGTCCCATTCTGAAAAATCAATACAACTACTGGTGGATTCAAACTATACTTATTATAAGCCCATCCTCTAACTAATCTTGTCCTATCTTGATTCGTTGAAAATTGTTCTATAGAGTATTCGAATACATTTGTTTGACATGCATATTGTTCATAAATAACATAAGGACTACCTGCTGAATATTGGAAATATACATCGTTGTCCCTTGAAAAGAACGTATTCAATTTATACGCAGGGTTTAGCAGAATAGAATTTATACTATTTCTATGATTTACTTCCTTTTCAATACGATTTTCATGTCTTAATAAATCGAATCCCTCACGAAAAGTCTCAGTATATCTTTTCCACATTTCAGCAGAGGAAATATCATCCCTCCTATTTTCAATATAGAAGTCAAACAATTTAAATATCAAGTCTGAATTATATACCACTTCAGCTGGATGAAGATAATGACCGCACAAAAAAGAAGTCAGCTTATCAATTTTTTCCTGTGAGATTTTGATTCCACTTAGTATCTTATTTTTATCATAATCCAATAAACCAGAAATATTATATAATGCCTGTCCCAAAACAAATGATGAGCAATCACTAAATAGGGCCTCATAGGTAAGAGAACTATTAATGCTGACTACAGCACTACAATGAGAATATATTTTTATTGTTTGCAATAGATCTGTATCATCCTCAATTATTTTTACATTATCATATCCTTCAAGTACGCGAATCGCCTCCGCTTGTTTTTTTAGATTATAAGCTCTCACTTTCGCCCCTGGATGGCCTTTAACAATAAGTTTGTAACCCGTATCTTTAAAATCCTCTGCTATTTTTTTCAAAAAATCTGCAGGGCTATTATACGGCGAACAAAGGACAGTATTAAAGTCATCTGCCAACTGCATTGCTATAAAAATTGATTTTTCATTTACAATGTATTCACAATTATTTGACAAGGTGAATGGTGCATCATATACCATTGGTTGCTCAAAAGAACCTTTGTCAGAATTTATAGTTGCCCATGCTCTTGCAGGCAATATCATATATGGCTCAATTTCATCAATATCAAGTTTACAAATTGAAGCAAAACCATTTGTACCCGCGGGATCAAAATAAATGGTTGGAACATTAGGGGTACGCGTCGGGCCTGATTCTGCGCACAATAAAACAATATCATTATCTTTCGCAAATTTTTTTACTGCTCCATTATCAGACCAAATTAAGATACAATTAAAATCGAACACATCACTGTGAATTCGCTCTAGTATCCCCATGTAGAATTCGCTAATTTCTCCAAGGCCTAAAACCAAAGATGACCGTTCTGAAATACTTTTCTCATCCCACTGATGAAAATATGATAATATTTTTCTATCTTCTAATGGAAAAGGTCTAATCAATGCTGGACATAATTCTGGGTAAGCAGCTGCAATCTCATTAATCGTTAAATTATTTGAGAAAATCCTGACATCATAATCCTCTGGCATATAACGAATAATTGCAGGAAGCAGTTTCCTTATTTCACTATTATAGAATTCTGTAAATATATTTCTAATTGGATGAGGATCCAAATAAATGAGCAATTTCTTTGTAATACTCTTAGTCGACATATAATCCCTCCTAAAAAAGCACTAATAACTTATTTGAGCATTGTTAGCCAATTAATGAATTCGTTTGTTTCTATAGTTATATCCACATCATCAGCCACCTTTTTTATATCCTCCTCAGTTATTTCATCCATATTGTCAATAATGCTCTCTATATTTTCCTGCCACTCAAAATCATTTCTACATTTTAACAACAACTTAGATTCAAAGCGATCAATATCAGGAATCGGTGTGGCTAACACATAACATCCACAAAGTGCTGCTTCAAAAAACTTGATCCCACTTTTCGACTTATTAAATATAGTATTTTCTAATGGTGCTATAACTGCCTTGCACTGTGCCATAAGAAACGGAAGCTCATAAAAGTCTACTAAATCATGCCTAACAATTTCTATCCTATCATCCAATCCCTCTATATTAACAGGTCCACATACCAGCATTTTAAATTTTCTAAAGTCTATTTTGGATATATTTTTTTGAAAAATTTTATAGTCTAAATCATGCGAATTAGTCCCAGGAAAATACCCCAATGTATATTTCTTCTTTTCTCTTGATTCCTGAAAAGCCATCCTAGAAAGACCAGTAAGGGCCCGTGCTGCAACATTATGCAATACCTTACCATTTTTCATATGAAAAACTCTATTAATATTTTCAAGCAAAGGTTTTGTAGAAGCTGTAAATAAATCAAAACATTTTGCACCTTCGTACGTATTAGACATGGCTCGCATGACTGAATTCATCTGTGAAATATCTCGTCGTACAGGAGGCATGTCAAGTAAGCACGAAATATCAAAATTATAATCATCAAAATCTGCAATCAGCAGTTTATTACTATAAATTTTGTCTATTTTTTCGGAGAACAATTCATTATAACTGGGGCGGTGAAATATATACACATCAAAATCCAAAAATGATTCATAATTTATCTCAAAATTCATTTTGCTAATTACATAAGACGGATGGCCTAAACGTGTTAATTCCTCAGCAAAATTAAAACATCTATACCTAACTGAAGGATCAAAATATGGCCTTTTATTCCTTGTTGTATTGGTAATAAATAATATCTTCATAATTATCCTTTCTAGAATCTTATATTCTATATCTGTGGCTTAGTGCTTTTACTAAGTCACCATAATATATGAAACTTTCACCATAGATATATCCTTTAGAGATAAGTTCCTCTTCTATCTCCTTCCTTGCATCATTTACAGTAATTATGACAAATGGTAGCTTGCCATTAATTTTTTCACACGGTCGTTTAATTGATATTCCATTATATTCACGTATGGTTTCTGCACTTCTATCATAAAATGCTAATATGATAATCCCTAAGTATTTTATGAATGGAACAATACGTTTGCCAATCTTCCCACATCCCCATAATACAACTGTATCACAAGGTAAAATTTTTCCAGTTATTGTTTTATATTGTTTTGCTGGTTTTCTCATTATCCTTTCCATTAAATAAATTAGGATACACTCCGACTTAAAGTCATTCGAAGTCAATAAAGCAGATTTCCCTAGTATTTCCTGTTCTACTGCCAACAAAAGTTCCGGCTTTATATGCTTCTTTAAATACAATTTCCAAAATCCGAAAAAATATAGTTTTGTCCAACCATGACAGCCAAATGGGGTTATTACACCTTGCTGGATTTTTTTATATGCTCCAGAAACATCGGCTTCAACAGAAAAATCCAATGCCTCTTTAACATTAGGTATGCGGAAATCAATACTTTCATTAGCACCACAGTATCCAAAAAATTTATCCTCATAATCATTAAAATCTTGTGATTGACCAGATATTTCGATTATTTTTTCCTTATTCTTGGTTACTTCTATACATGCAGATACTCGTCTCAGAGATAAACCGCCATTGCCAACCATTGTGCGACTATGTCTCCACATAGCATATGGTACAGGTGCACCTATATAATCATAGCCTAGATTGCAGAAATAAAGTAGCCTATCATCAAAAACGAAAGCATCAAGTTGATATATTAATATATACTCATATTCTTTAAATGTTTCATAAAAAAATGCAGAAAGCATCAACTGACTATACGAGCTAATATTGACAAAGTATTTATCTTGAAAAACCTTATATTCTCCGTATGTTCTCAATACATTTTCTAATCGTTTTGGACCTATGCAACAAATAGGATATTTATTTAAAACCTTTCGTAGTTGTATTAATGATGCTTGCTCACTTTTCTTTAAAATATCCTTATACACGGTAAAGACAATAATAACTTTTTCTTTTTGTTCCCGCATAAGTTTTTTCTCCTACCTGATATTCTAGTATGACTCAATTTAATTGTCCGCATGCTTCAAGGACACTGGTTCCTTGTTCTTCCGATTTCGTTTAATAGGTTCAGGAGCACGCTTGCCACGATCATACGTTTTTGCAGCTTTACGATTTACAACTTCGTAAACAATTTTGTTGATATCATTTTTATGAATTTGGATACCATAGCAAACTGAGTTTGTCGAGTAGATGAGTCAGCTTACACCGCTCATCCCTCACAGAACCGAACGTGCGGTTTTCCCGCATTCGGCTCTTCAAATAGCCTTTGGCTCCATATGTCAACTCTAATCTTCGCCTTGGGTATGTTGGCATTCCATATCTGGTTGAATTTGTCGTATGTCAGGGACTTCCTTTGGCTACGTCGGTTGAGTACACGAAATACTATCAGTCCCAACCTCCATCGGAATTTTGCCAGACCATCCGCGTTTCCATTAATTCCATAATAGCTATCGTGTCCTATTATGGATTTTCCCAATAGTTTCATTGTTTCACGAACGGGGGCATGCATTCTTCCCTTCATCCACTCCTTGGCCGCCTTGAGTTTGTTCTGCATTTTCTTTGTACTCGTGCGTATTCCTAGGCGATAACTTCCCTTCCTCGTTCTCGTGTTGTAAAAGGTAAACCCAAGAAAGTCAAATTTCTCTTTGTTTCCCTTCCACCGTCCAAAGGGGATGATTCTCGTCTTTTCTTCCGCCAGCTCAAGATTGAATTTCTCCATTCTCAACCGTAGTGCCTGTAATGCTTTCTCCGCTTCTTCTTTGTATTGGAACATCAGCAGGAAGTCGTCTGCATATCGTACATAATATATTTCTCCTTTGACATGCTTCCGAAGGACTTTCTCTACCCACAAGTCCAATGCGTAGTGCAGGTATACATTTGCTAGCACCGGCGATATTTGACCGCCTTGAGGCGTTCCTTTGTCACTTGGTGCCAGTTCTGTCTCTTCCATGATGCCCGCCTTCAAGAATCGACGTACATACCGCAGAAAGTTTGCATCTTCTATGTCGTGTGCCAGAAATTTCATGAGCCAGTCATGGTTCACATTGTCGAAGAAGCCTTTGATATCAGCTTCCAGTACATAGTTCACCCTGCGTGTCATGACCGTCCGATTAATGTACCTCACCGCCTCATGTACTCCCGTTCCAGGACGAAATCCACATGAGCAGTTCAGAAAGCGTGGTTCGTATACGGCTGTCAGGATGTCTGCCATTACACTCTGGACTAATCTGTCCCGATATGCCGGGATTCCCAGCGGACGGAGCTTTCCTCCCGTCTTTGGGATGTATACCCGACGCACTGGCTGTACCCGATATTGATGACGCAACATTTGCTCTGTAAGAAGCTTGACTTGTTGAGCCGCATCTTTATCGAAGTCTGCCTTATTGATGCCATCCACCCCTACAGCTTTCTTGGACGACTGTTTCTGATGGGCTCTCGTCAGTGTTTGCTCATTGACATAGTGCATGACTCCCTGCACAGTTCTAAACCGAGTTGATTGGAACCCTATTTTCTGCATTTCATTTGACATCCGTTACCGGCCTCCCGTGCCGCAGATGTTTCCATCCAGAAAGCGACTGATTTGCTGCCCCCTTTCCTTCGCCCACTTTCATGGGTTTCATCGGTACTATGGAGCAGTCCGACTTCTTGCAGAACATTTGGCTCTCTCCACTTGGTTGGCTTTGATTGCCATACCCGAAGGATTCTGCAAGATCTCCCAGGTACATTTAATCTACATTGTATGCTCGCCACGCTCTAAGACCCCGGCGGAAAAGATTGAACCTTGCAATATCGGTTCAGCTTTGCTGCCTGCGACCTCCGTGAGGGTATCGGCTTCCGCATTGCCTTTATCGAGGCTGAATCGCTTCACTTACGTTGCGGCTCGCATACTCCCCTGCCTACGCTTAGTGCTGACCTCACGGCTTCACACCCAAGGCTGGGTACTGGCTGGTTGCTAGTGTCCCGCCTCGTTCATATCCATAATAATTGCCCGATATGCAGTCATCTGCGTTGTCATCGTCAGTTGGCGTAGCCACTGCTACGCCGCCCTCCTCTTCCTAGCATCTGACTACATCTCGAACAATTATTTTTATGTTTCTGAACGAGGTGGGACACTAGCCTTTACCAGACAGGGACTCACACCCTGCTATATATTAAATGCCTTACTGGCACACCACGGATTCAGGTGAAAGTCCTAACCATTGCCACCAAGATTTCTTATTCCTCAACAATCTCCACATCACTTGACATTATTTTCTCTCCCATCAAAAGTTTCACTTCATGTGAAATACATATTACCGTGTTCTAAATGCTGCTGCTTTCCATACAGGCGGCAAAATCTTCGAACTTTTTATATTCCCCCACAAATTTCGCCCATTCCATGCTATAATAAAGCAAAGGAGATGTTCCCATGCCCATCAAGCCATGGAAAGACCTAACCATCAGCGATGACTACATGTTCAAACTGGTCATCGCTACTACCAGTCCACAATCGACCAAGACATGCTGAAGGCAGGCTGTCGCTACAAGAACCTGAAACCGTGCTTCATCATCTTTATCTGCCCCTTTGACTTGTATGGCCCTGGCCGCCACATCTACACCTTCCGGAATCTTTGCGTCGAGAATCCCTCTCTGGAAATGGGCGATGCTACCACAAAAATCTTCCTGAATACAAAAGGAACTATGGACGATGTCACAATGGATATCAAGACATTCCTCGACTACATCAACGGCACCATCAGTGAAGATGACCTCGTTCAGGAAATCGAGTGTGAAATCCAGCGCATGAAACTGTTGGAAGAAGAGGAGGTAAGCTATATGACCTATGAAATGAAACTGGAAGAAATGCGGGAAGATGGTATCCAGCAGGGTATCCAACAGGGCGAGGGCAGGCTGGCTCGTCTACTGTCATTGCTACTCTCTGATGGAAGAAATCAGGAAGTCCAGGATGTGCTGACAAATGAAGCTCTTCGAAATCAGTTATACATCCAGTACAACATTCAATAGCACCTTACCCGGCAGGAACCCTTGCGTTCCTGCCTTTTCTTTTCCCCCGGCTCGCTGTCAGCGCAATCATCGTCTTATCCTGCCAACAACCTCACATGCGTTCTACATTTGCCCGCGAAAATAAGCAATGGTGCGTTCCAGCCCATCTTCCAGCGGGATATGAGGCTCCCAGCCAAGTTCCCGCTTTGCCAGCGATATATCGGGCCTGCGTCTGACCGGGTCATCCTGCGGCAATGGCTCGTATACAACCTGCGACCTGCTTCCTGTCAATTCCGTGACCTTCCCGGCCAGTTCCTTGATGGTAAACTCCCCGGGATTCCCCAGATTCACCGGGCCATGGAAATCATCGCGGCTCTCCATCATCCTGACCAGTCCCTCAACAAGGTCGTCCACGTAGCAGAAGCTCCTGGTCTGGCTGCCGTCGCCGTAGATGGTGATGTCCTGGCCGCGAAGGGCCTGCAATATGAAATTCGAGACCACCCGCCCGTCATCTGCCGCCATGTTCGGCCCGTAGGTGTTGAAGATGCGCACCACCTTTACCTTCGTGCCAAACTGCCTGAGATAGTCATAGCACAGCGTCTCCGCCACCCGCTTTCCCTCGTCGTAGCAGGCTCTGGGGCCGGTGATGCTGACGCTGCCCCGGTAGCTCTCTGTCTGGGGATGCACCTCCGGGTCGCCGTAAACCTCGCTGGTCGATGCCTGCAGCACCTTCGTCCCAAAGCGGTTCGCCAGTTCCAGCATATTAATCATTCCGATCACACTGGTCTTGGTGGTTTCCGTCGGATAATGCTGGTAATGTGGCGGACTGGCCGGGCAAGCCAGATTGTAGATCTCATCAAACGGTTCTGACAGGGGCTTCGTCACATTGCGGCGAAGCACCACAAAATCAGGATGCTCCAGCATCCCGGCAATATTCTCCCTGCGGCCCGTAAAAAAATTGTCGAGACAGGTTACCCGGTTGCCTTCCTCAAGCAGCCGTCTGCACAGATGGGAGCCGATAAAGCCTGCTCCACCGGTCACCAATACATTTTTCATCGTCTGCATACTCTCCTTAAAACTTGAAATGGAGCACCGAATCGTTTATCCACCTTGCCCGCTTCTCTCAAATCCCCCAAATGCTCTCGCTCTCCATGGCATCAAACAGTGCCCGGCATACATAGTAGTCCACGGGATCCGTGATCTTTCATCACTCATCCTCCATGTTTTCCCATCCTCGGACACTATGGCATCTGGCAGACAAATTATTTCATATTACTTTCTCCATTATACAATTTAGCATTGTTGAATGCAACATTATTAACTATCAATAATTGTTTCATTTATGGAACTCAGGAAAAAACACAACAACATTTCCCATGCGGCATTGGCGGAAAAACTGCAAGTCTCCCAGCAAGCGGTAGGCCGATGGGAGAAAGACCTCAACATGCCCGACTACGATATATTAAAAAGATTGGCACTATTTTCCCAAGTCACCACCGACTACCTCCTGGAAATGCCCGACATCAAGGATTTCACGGCCACCCTCACCCAGGATGAGAGCGAATTGCTGGACGGATATCGCGCCCTGGACGCCTGGGGCCGGAAAGCCCTCCTCTGCCTCATGCACAATGAGCTTCTGCGCATGGAAGCCACCGCACCACAATCCGGGAAAAAAACATCGGCAATGTAGTCTACGGGCTGTTTCCTCCGAAAAAATGACAAAAAAAAAGCGTACACACAATCAAAGCGTGTACGCTTCTTCTTTTTCACTTAGGATGTGTTGACAGACAGAAAAATGGCCGCTGTAGCGTGCAGGTGGAGTTTATCAACACGCCCTAATCATCAAAATGGGTTTTCGTTGCCATGAGGCGTGCCTTTGCCCGCTGCAGTGCGAGCTCGGCGCGGCCCATATCAATGTCCGTGCTCTCGGGAACGCTCTGATGGAAGGCCGCGATGCGTTCCTTCGCCCTCTGGTATGCCCTCTGGGCGCGGTTGACATCGATGGCCTCCGGTTCCTCTGCAGCACTGGCAAGGACAGTGATCTTCTCGGGAGTGACCTCCATGAAGCCGCCGGCCACTGCCAAAAGGCGCTCCTCCGACTCATTGGGAAGTTTCACCCGCATGGCGTGAGGGATCAGCCCGGTGACAAGGGGCGCGTGCCTGGGCAGGATGCCCAGCTCGCCGGCAGTGGAGCGGACGATGAGCATGGCGATGTCATTCGCGTAGACCACCCGGTCAGGCGAGACAACCTCCAGCTTGATCGTTGCCATGGATCATCCCTCCTCTTTGAGCTTCTTCGCTTTTTCGACGGCCTCGTCGATATTGCCCACCATGTAGAAGGCAGCCTCGGGCAGGTCATCGTATTTCCCTTCCAGGATTTCCTTGAAGCCCTTGATCGTGTCCTTCAAGGTGACATACTTGCCGGGCGATCCCGTGAAGACCTCCGCAACGGCGAAGGGCTGGGACAGGAAACGCTGGATCTTGCGGGCACGGGATACCGTGAGCTTGTCGTCGTCGGAAAGCTCCTCCATGCCGAGGATGGCGATGATATCCTGGAGCTCCTTGTACTTCTGGAGCACCGCCTGGACACCGCGGGCCACCTGATAATGCTCCTCGCCGATGACATGCGGGTCGAGGATACGGGACGTGGAATCCAGGGGATCCACGGCGGGATAGATGCCCAGCTCCGCAATCTGACGGGAAAGGACCGTCGTCGCGTCGAGGTGGGTGAAGGTTCCGGCAGGAGCCGGGTCCGTGAGGTCGTCCGCGGGAACGTAGACGGCCTGGACGGAGGTGATGGAACCCTTCTTCGTGGAGGTGATGCGCTCCTGCAGGGCACCGATATCCGTGGAAAGGGTCGGCTGATAACCGACGGCGGAAGGCATGCGCCCGAGAAGTGCCGAAACCTCGGAGCCTGCCTGGATGAAACGGAAGATGTTGTCGATGAAGAGGAGCACGTCCTGTCCCTGCACATCGCGGAAATACTCCGCCATGGTAAGCCCCGTAAGGCCGACGCGCATACGAGCCCCGGGAGGCTCGTTCATCTGCCCGTAAACCAGGGCAGTCTTGTCGATAACGCCGGACTCCTTCATCTCGTTCCAGAGGTCGTTGCCCTCACGGGTACGCTCGCCGACGCCGGAGAAGACGGAATAGCCGCCGTGCTCCGTGGCGATGTTATGGATGAGCTCCATGATGAGGACCGTCTTGCCGACGCCGGCACCCCCGAAGAGTCCGATCTTTCCGCCGCGGGAATAGGGGGCGATGAGGTCAACGACCTTGATGCCCGTCTCAAGGATCTGGGTGGACGTTTCCTGATCGTCAAACTTCGGCGCCGGACGATGGATGGGCCAGAACTCCTTGTTGCCCACGGGGGCCGGATTGTGGTCAACCGTCTGCCCGAGGACGTTGAATACGCGCCCCAGGCACTCGTTGCCAACGGGAACCTTGATGGGGCTTCCCGTATCCACGGCCTCCATGCCGCGGGTGAGGCCGTCCGTGGAGCTCATGGCGATACAGCGGGTCACGCTGTCGCCGAGATGCTGCATGACCTCGATCACAAGGTCAATCTCCGTATCGCCGGCCTTCCCCTTGATTGTTACTGCATTGAGAATCTCCGGCAGTTCCCCGGCCGGAAACTCAATATCTACGACAGGCCCGATGACCTGTACGACTTTGCCTTTTGCCAATGGTAAACCTCCTTCTTATGCTATTGCAGGGCGTTGGCACCGCCGACAATCTCGTTGATCTCGTTGGTGATGCCTGCCTGACGGACCTTGTTGTAATGCAGGTCCAGCTTGGAGATGAGTTCTCCTGCGTTGTCCGTCGCGTTGCTCATGGCGTTCATGCGAGAACTGAGCTCACTGGCGGCAGCCTGCAGAAGCGCTGCATATATCACGGTGACAAGGTACTGGGGCAGGAGGAAGCCAAGGACCTCCTCGGCGGAGGGCTCATAGATGTACTCCGCACGGATGCCGCCCTTTTTCTTTAACATTTCACCTTCGCCCTCCCCCTCGAAGGGAAGGAGCCTGACCACTTCCGGGATGCAGGTAATGGCAGAGACGAAACGGGAATACACCATATCGATCTCCCGGATCTCACCGGACTCGAAACGCTGGATGATATCCCTGGCAATCGCCTGGGCATGCTCATAGTGGGGGCGCTCACTGATGCCGGAGTATTCCTGGACAATCGTGTAGCCACGGTTCTTGAAATGCTCCTTCGCCTTGCGGCCCACAGTGATGAGCACGGTATCCGCCTTGTTTTCGATATGGGCAACAGTCTCCTTGAACACATTGCTGGAATAGGCTCCTGCAAGGCCCTTGTCGGCTGCAAGCACGAGGATGAGCTTCTTGCCCCCCTCATGCTTCTCCAAAAGGGGATGGCTGAAGTCACCGGCATTCGCCGCAATCTCATGGACCACCTGGGCAACCTTGTCTGCATAGGGCTTGTTTGCTGTGGCAGCTTCCTTTGCACGGCGCAGGCGCGAGGTCGCCACCATGTTCATCGCGTTCGTGATCTGCTGGATGCTCTTTACGCTCTTGATGCGTCGGCGTATGTCTTGTAAACTGGCCAAATCAAATCACCTCGCTGCCTATGCCATCTTGTAATTCACGGTTCCCTTGAACTCCTCGATAGCCTTGGACATCTCGGCCTCAAGCGCATCGTCCAGCTTCTTCTGCTCGGCAATCTTCTGTCCGATCTCGGGATGCTGTGCGTGCATGAACTTTATAAAGTCATTATGGAATTGAACGACCTTCTCCACGGGAATATCCGCCAGGAAGCCGCGCACGGCAGTAAAGATGGTGAGCACCTGGTCCTCGACGGCAAGGGGCGAATACTGCGCCTGCTTCAGTGTCTCAACCATGCGGGCGCCGCGGTCCAGCTGTGCCTTCGTGGCCTTGTCCAGATCCGAGCCGAACTGTGCGAATGCCGCCAGCTCGCGGTACTGCGCCAGGTCGAGGCGCATGGTGCCCGCGACCTGCTTCATGGCCTTGATCTGGGCCGAGCCGCCAACACGGGACACGGAAAGTCCGACGCTGATGGCGGGACGGATGCCGGAGTAGAAGGAGTCCGTCTCCAGCATGATCTGGCCGTCGGTGATGGAGATGACGTTGGTCGGTATGTATGCCGAAACGTCGCCTGCCAGGGTCTCGATGATCGGCAGTGCCGTGATGGAACCTGCCCCCAGCTCATCGGAGAGCTTCGCGGCGCGCTCCAAAAGGCGGGAATGGAGGTAGAAAACGTCGCCCGGGTAAGCCTCACGCCCCGGTGGACGGCGCAGAAGCAGGGACATGGCACGATAGGCCGCCGCATGCTTCGTAAGGTCATCGTAGACGCAGAGGCAATGTCCGCCCTTGTACATGAAGTACTCCGCCATGGATACCCCCGCATAGGGAGCAAGGTACTGGAGCGGCGCACTGTCTGCAGCCGTTGCCGCAACCACGATGGTGTACTCCATCGCGCCGTTGTCCTCAAAGGTCTTCACCACACGGGCAACCGTGGAGGCCTTCTGGCCGATAGCCACGTAGACACAGATACAGTTCTGCCCCTTCTGGTTCAGGATCGTGTCCACCGCAATGGCCGTCTTTCCCGTGCCGCGGTCACCGATGATGAGCTCGCGCTGGCCGCGCCCGATGGGAACCAGTGCGTCAATGGCCTTGAGGCCCGTCTGCAGAGGCTCATGGACGGATTTGCGGTCTGCGATGCCCGGTGCCTTGAACTCCACCGGGCGGGATTCCGTCGTATTGATGGGCCCCTTGCCGTCCAGAGGACGCCCCAGGGCATCGACGACGCGACCAATCATGGCCTCGCCCACCGGCACCTGCATGATCTTGCCCGTGCGCTTGACCTGGTCGCCTTCCTTGATTTCCGTCTCGCCGCCCAAGATAACGGCGCCCACATTGTCCTGCTCAAGGTTCAGGACCAGCCCGTATACATCGTTGCCGAAATCGAGAAGCTCACCGGCCATGGCCTTGTCAAGACCATGGACATGGGCGATGCCGTCACCGATCTCGATAACAGTTCCCACATCATCAACATTCAAATCCACATTGTAGTTCTTGATCTGTTCCTTGATGATGGCTGTTATTTCTTCCGGATTCATTTTCATCTTTCGCTGTCACCCCAATTTATCTCACTTGTTTGCCATCAATTCTTTGGAAAGAGCTGCAAGACGCCCCTGCACGCTGCCGTCGATGCGCTTGTCGCCGATCTTGACGACCACGCCGCCAATGAGGCTTTCGTCCGTATGCATGCGGAGCTGCACTTTCTTGCCCGTGACCGATGCAAGTTTTTCCCGAAGACTCTCCTGCTGCGCAGCTGCCATCTCTCCTGCCGTCGTGACATCGGCAATGACAATGCCCCGGGCCTTGTTGGAAAGGGCGCGGTAGCCCTCCTCGATGGCCTCCAGCAAGGCAATGCGGCGCTTGTCCACCAACAGCATCAGGAAATGGTAGATCACCGTGGAAAGTTCCTGGGCAAAGAGCTTCGTGATGAGCTCCTTTTTCGCCTTGGGCTGTACCTGCGGGTTCTGGAAGAACTCACGGGCACCCGGCACAGAGAAAAGCTCCTCGCACACCTGTGCCAGTTCCTTGCCGTATTCCTCCAGCTTCTGCTCCTCCTGGGCGATCTCGAATATCGCCGTGGAATATTTACGTGCAAGCTGTATGTTTAGCATGGCAGATCACCAATCTTCTCCTTGTCGAGCTTTGCGATGAACTCGCCAATGATCGCCTCGTTGTCCGAGGCATCGATGTTCTTCGTGATGATCTTGCCTGCGGCAGCCATGGAGAGCGCAACGACCTCGCCCTTGAGCTGTTCGACAGCACGGGCGCGTTCCCGCTGGATCTCCTCCTGGGCATTCTTCTTCATCAGCTCGATCTCACGCTTCGTCTCCTGGATGCTCGCGTCGTGCTCCTCACGGGCCATCTTCTCCGCCTTGTCGATGATCTCCTGTGCCCTTGTCTGCGCGGCTGCCAGGGTCTCCTTGTTCTGCCGGAGCGCAGCCTCGGCAGCAGCCCTGTCGGCATCCGCCTTGTCAAGGCTCTCGGCAATCTTGTCCTCACGGGCCTTGAGCATCTTGACCACGGGCTTGTACGCCACCATGCGAAGAATGACAACGAGGATCAGGAAGTTCAGGATCTGCGCAATGATTGTCGCGTTAATCTCTATCAATTCCTATGCCTCCCCTCAAAATTCCAAGCAACCGGTTCCTTACTTGATGAGCGGGTTTGCATAGAGCATGATGAGGGCGACAACCGTAGCGATGATGGCCATGGACTCGATCAAGCCAACGGAAATCAGGGTGTTCGTGAAGAGAGTGTTCTTTGCCTCGGGCTGGCGGGTGATGCCGTCAATGAATTTGCTGGTGACAAGACCATCGCCGATGCCGGCGCCAATCGCCGCAAGACCCATCGTAATACCTGCGCCCACCAGAGCAGCTGCTACCATAATTGCGTTTTCCATAAAAAAATCCTCCTTAAAATAATGAAATAGATGATTGAAACGGCCGATTACTCCTCATGCTCATCCTTCACGGCATTGGAAAGATATGCCATGGACAGCATGGTGAAAATGAAGGCCTGCACCCCGCCGATGAAGATACTGAACGCCAGCCAGATGACGGACGGAATCGGCATCCAGATCGGCATGAGTTTCAGCAGGATGATGATGAGAATCTCGCCTGCCAGAATGTTGCCGAATAGACGGAAGGCCAGTGTGATGGGCTTTGCTACCTCCTCGATCGCATTGATGATCACAAAGACTGGGACCGGCTGGAAGAAATGGGCGATGTAGTGCCCACCCTTGAAATACAGCCCCAGGCAGTGAACCATGACGATGATGAGGAGAGCCAGCCCCAAAGTGGTGTTCAAGTCATTTGTCGGCGATGCCATCTGTGGGATGAGCCCCAGCCAATTGGAAATGAGCAGGAACAGAAAGAGCGTGATGATAAGCGGAGCAAGCATGCGCCCGCGCTTTCCCATCGTCACGTCGATCTGCGAATGAAGCCCCGTGATGACCATCTCCACCACATTCTGCCACCCCGACGGCACCATTTTCAGGTTGCGCGTCGCGAGTATTGCGATGAGGATGACAATGGCCATCGTGATCCAGGTCATGACCAGAGTTTCCCAGTTGAAGGTCCAGCCGGCAAACTGCACTACCTCGCGAACACCGATTTCATGCATATGCCTCTACCTCCTTGCTTCGTGCCCCGAAACGGGACATCTTTGATACAGAAACCTGTTGCACTAAGCATCAGAAATACTTTATGTCAATATTTCCCAAGATCAGGTGGACAAGGGAAAGACCGTAGAACAGGAGAAAGCCCAGCACCGTCACGCCGAAAACCTGCACGGAAATATGGACGGCTGTGAAGAGCACGATAAAAAGCATGCCCAATCGCAGAACCAATCCCCATAGCATCTGCTTCTTCGCGCCGTCAGCCGAAAGCCCTGCACTCCTCCAGATGCGGTATACCATCGTCCCCACAAAAATTCCGCCCGTGAAATAGCCCAGAAGAAGCGCCCCAATCAGGCTTCCGTTCCCCCCGGAAAGGAGCAGGAGCGAAACCATCAGGGTAACGATTCCCAGACTCTTCAACAGACGCTTGGCAAATACCGACAAGAACTCCCTCATATTCCTCCTCTGACAGCACAGAAAATGCCATCTCCGATGAATACATAAAATGCTTTGCTGCAACAGCCATCATTTTTCACTTCGACAAAAACTACAAATTCCCTTCTTCTTTTTTCATTTCTTACGATACATTTTTTCTTTACTTTCCATAAATATCTTTTATGTCTCGCAGTAAATGCGCGGCACCCTTCCTGACACCAGGCAGGTCACCTCGTAATTGATGGTTCCGAGCCATTTTGCTGCCTCATCAATCGTCAAAGTCTCCGAGCCGAACAGGGTGGCAATATCCCCCACCTGCACCTCCGGAAGATCCGTGACATCCACCATGACCTGGTCCATACAGACACGGCCCGCGATGGGCGCCCTTCGCCCATGGATTTCCACCTCCCCCTTTGGGCCATAGGCGCGGATATAGCCATCGGCATAACCGATGGGAAGTGTTGCAATGCGGCTCTCACGGGAGGCAACGAACTGCCTGCCGTAGCCGATGGACTCCCCCGGATGCACCGTCTTGAGGAAGGCCACCTTTGCCTGAAGCTTCATCGCCTGCCGAAGCTCCACGGGATGGCTGACCTCGGCAGAGGGCCAGAGCCCATACTCGATGATGCCGGCGCGCACCATATCGAAATGGGCCTCGGGAATCTCCAGGATGGCCGCAGATTCCGCAATATGCTTCAGCGGAATGCGGATGCCCTGCCCCTCTATGCCGTCAATGGTGCGGCGGAACAAGGCAAGCTGCTCCTGCACATAGGACTTGTCCTTCTCATCCGCCGCCGCGAAATGGGAGAAGAGCCCCTCCAATTCCACATGGGGCAGGGAGAATATCTCCTTCGCCATGGAAATGGCCTCCCCCGGCCGCACCCCGATGCGCTCCATGCCCGTCTCCACCTTCAGATGGACCCTGGCACATTTCCCCTGGCGCACCGCCTCTGCAGAAATCGCCTTGGCAAGTCCCATATCGCAGACCGCCTGGGTGATATTATGCTCCACAAGCTCACAGGCAGCCTCCTCCGGCACAATGCCCAGAATGAGGATCGGCGCAGTGATTCCCTCGCCCCGAAGCTCCAGCGCCTCCGGCACGGTGGCAACCGCCAGATAATAAGCCCCTGCCTCCAGTGCCTTATGTGCAACAGGAACAGCCCCGTGCCCGTAGGCATTCGCCTTCACCACGGCACAGAGCTTCGCGCCTCCCTTGATGCACTTTTTGATTTCCCTGAAATTATGGGCAACAGCCCCCAGATCGATCTTCGCCCAAACAGCACGGTTTCCCATGAAAAACATCATCCTCTTGTTTCCATCCACTCTATGATATCAGAGCTTATAAATCACCACATACTCCTTTATCTGCCGCACATCGCTTTCCACCATGCCAATGTGCTTGTCCAGTTTTTCAATATCTTCCCACATGTACTTCTGGTTCACCTTCAACTTTTTGACATCTTCCTTCAAGCCGTTGACGGTTTTCTCCATATTGTCCATCTTGCTCTGCACTGCGCCAAGCATCTCAATGATTTTTTCTTCATTGTTCATAAAATCACCCTCCGCTCTATTGTATCAGTTCATCGGGCGATCCGCAACAAACTTCCAAGATAAAAAGGCTCCTGCCAAAGCAGGAGCCCTTAGCGTCACTTATCAGATTGTATCCTTGTGGATTAGAAGAACCACTCAACACGGCCGAAGAGGTGCTGAACCTTCTCACCCGAAGTGATGGTCTTGCCGTTGAAGTACTTGGCAATGAGGCCAACGTTCTTGAAGGGAGCATACTTCGCACCGATTGCCCAGCCCTTCGTCCCGCGGAGAGCATCGTCATCCGTGGTGCCGGCAAAGGAAGTGTTGTAGCCAAACTTGCGATATGCAGCGTAGACGCTCCAAGCGCCCTTCTCGGGGCGATCCGTGTACGTACCATAGTCGAACTCGGCCTGCCAGGAATGGGACTCGATGTCGGCTTTGGTGTTCTTCGCATAGTTTGCCCAGAGGTTGGCCTTGTCGCTGAAGCGATAGCCCGCATTGATGGACCAGATGTCAGCGCCATCCTCGTTGTCATTGTTGGCATAGGTCTTATACTCCTCGCCAGCATGCCATACGGTGGAGTTCTCGCGCTTGAGATCAGCATCCGTAAGATGGTAATAGCTCAGACCACCATAGAGCTTGGAATCTGCCTTGTCATACTGGAGACCGATACCCCAGATGTTGGAAGGATCCTTGCCCCACTCGTCGTTGTCTACCGCTTTTTTGAAAACATCTACCGTGTTGTCAGCATGGGATGCCAAGCGGACACCGGAATAAACCTTGTCATCCGCAAGACGGCCGGCCGTCAAAACGCCCTTGAAATCCTTGCCCACAGTCAGCTCGACACCGGAAACCTCAGTATCCCAGAGGAGGCCATGCTCAGCGCTCGGGCAGAACTCGAACTTGCCGAGCTTCACCTGGAAGTTGTTGTAGTTGCCCTGTGCCCATGCACGCTGAAGTCTTACCGCATTCGAAGAATCATCCTTCATGTTCCCCTCGGCGTCGAGACGGGCATTCACTGTCCAGTGCTCATTGACCTCAGCCTGGGGCTCGAGACGGAAGACATATCCGTCGCTGTTGTCCTTCACGGTCGGTTTGCCGTCAATGCTCTTGTCCTCGCCGCGGCGGCTATGGTAGGTGTACTCCAACTTGCCGGTCCACTTCACCATGTCGGCATGCTTCTCGAGGTTGGAAACGCGAACGCCGAGGTTGTTGAGCTCATCGCTGAACTCAGCAGCGAGCTTGTCGATGAGAGCCTTGTCCTTGGCGCTGATATCGGTCTTTGCCATAGCCTTGGCAACCATCTGGGCCATCTCATAACGGGTGATGTTGCGGTCGCCGCGGAAGGTGCCGTCGCCATAGCCGTTGATGACACCATCAGCAGCGAGCTGGCTCACGGCATCATAGGACCAGTGATCAGCAGGAACATCGGAGAAAGGGTTGGCAGCAGCAAAAGTCGTGCTGGCTGCACCGACAACGAGAGCCGTCGTCAAAGCGGATACGAGAGTCTTTTTCATGAAGAACTCCTCCTTTGAAAATAAAAATTGATATTTTGTATCCAAGGAGCAGCCCTGGCTCTCGTGAGTGTCCATGTTTCCTCAGCATCGCCTCAGCCTGTCCCTTGAACCAAAGCCATATTAACACAAAAAAAATAGATTGGCAATAGGCAAATGGAAATTTAATTTATTTCTAATTTTTTTCATGGATTTTTCATAAACTTTTAATCTTCCGCCCTCAGCACGGGAAAGGCGCCCAAGTTGCGAAGCCAGATGCACTTTTTCCTCACCGCGTCAATGGACTCCAGCAGCACCTTCTCCTCCACATCGGTATCCAGATCGAAAAAGAAGATGTACTCCCCGAGCTCCGTCCTTGCGGGCCTCGATTCGATGCGGGTCATGTTCACCCTCCGGCCGGCAAATTCTTCCAGCACCTCGCAGAGGCTCCCCGCCCGTTTTCCGTCAATCTGGCAGATGATGAGCACCTTGTCGGCACCTGCGGGGGATGGATGGGCACTGCGCCGTCCCACCAAAAAGAACCGCGTGCAGTTCGCCATGTTGTCCTGTATCTCGGCAGCAATGGGCACAAGACCGTTGATCTCCCCGGCCCGTGCCGTGCAGATGGCAGCCCAGCCGCTCCCTGCAGGCTCCCCCGCCACCAGCTCCGCCGCCCGTGCCGTGCTGGAAACCTTCACCAGCTCCGCCTCCGGGCAATGCTCCCGCAAATACGCCCTGCATTGGGAGATGGGCTGCGGATGGGAGAAGATCCGCCGGATATCCCTCATCCCGGGCTTCGCCATCAGCTGGTTGTGCACCGGCCAGATCAATTCCCGCAGGACCTGGAGGTCGTCGCTGCGGGCAAGCATGTCCAGGGTGATATTGACGGCACCCTCCAGGGAGTTCTCCACGGGCACCAGCGCGGTTTCCACCTCCCCCTCGGACACCGCCGCCAGCGCCTCGAAAATCTCCCCATACTCCACCATCTCACAGGGCGTCTCCAGCACCCCGTTCAGATAACATGCCGCCGCCTCGCTGTGCGTCCCTCTCGGGCCAAGAATTCCCATTTTCTTCATAAATATCCTCATTCCCCAAAGGTCTTCTGCAATTCCAGCAGTTCCGGGCAAAGATCCCCGATGGAGGATGCAAGCTCCTCCTTCGGCTGCAAGAGCTCCAGCACCGGCCTCATCGTCTCGCGGAACTTCTCATCATCCTGCATCAGGGCAAGGATGGCCGATGTGTTGGCGGCATCCGCCAGGGCCGTATGCTGCGTCCCCTCGAAATCCCGGTCCATGGCCCCAAGGGCATGCTTCAGGGCCAGGCTGTTGTGGAGCCCCAGCCGGTCATCAAACTGCTTCTGCAGATCCACCCAATGCTCGGAAAGCCATTTCACATCGAAATCCTTGATTTTCCACCGGCATTCCTGCCGAAGCTGCTTGAAGTCCGACATGCTCCAGGAATAGATGGTCGTCTCCTCCTCCCCGACCCAATCTATGAATTCCCGAAAAGCCGCCGGAAAAGCCGCCTTGTCCGCAACCATGTCCTGCGTGATTCCCGTAAGGCGCGTGATATGCTGCTTGATTTCCCCGTATTCCGGCTTCACATAGCACTGGAACTCCCCGATCTGCCGGAACTCCCCGTCAAGCTTCACCGCCCCGATCTCGATGGCCTCATCCTTCAGCGTGCGGCGTATCTCACGGAACTCCCTGCTCACCGGATTCATTTCCAGATCTACGACAACATGATTCATGATACTTTTTCCCACCCAACATGCTTCCGGGGCAAATCCGCCCCGTTCGTCTCATATCTCTTCATTTTACTTTAGAAAGCGATTTTTTTCAATGAAAAAAACAGGTGCAGACAATCCATAAAGATTGCTGCACCTGCGTCCTGCTCAATCCTTCAAGACCATAGAGCCTCTCAACGACCGAGAAGCTGTGCCACATTCGCACGATTCGCCATCAGGCCCATATGGGCCTGGATGCCGAACAGCGCAAGCTGCTCCTGCGTCTGCGCCGACTTCAGGTTGACGGTTTCCGCCGCAATGTCGGTATCATCCAGCGTGGACACCGAGTCGGTGAGATTCTCCGATGCCGTCACATAGTTCGATTCCTGGAAATCCAGTCCCTCCTGGGCGGCACCAATGGTAGTCGCCTGGTCCAATGCAGAATTCAACGCCTTGTCCACCGTGTCCAGGGCACTGCTCAGGGAAGTCCCGTCCGTGAGGTCGATGGTGGATTTCCCGGAGGAATCCGTGAGGCCAAGTCCCCGGGAGGTCATGTTGCCGAAGGGCACCGTGTCATAGCCAAAGCTTCCCGCCACCGTCGTTCCCGGATTGGAACCGTCCAGAAGATTCTGCCCGTTATAGGTGACGGCCGCATTCTCATTGATCTGCGAAATCGTCTGGTCAACACCCTTCTGGAGCGTTGCCAGATCCTGCGACCCATTCGTCCCGTTCAAGGCATTCACGATGTTCTCACGCAAAGACGTCAACGAGCTCACCGTGTTGTTGATGGCCCCTGCCGCCGTGCTCAGCATGGCATTCGAGTTCTGCGTATTGGAAATGGACTGGTTGTAGGCCCCGATGTTGGAGTACATACGCCTGGAAATCGCATACTCAGACGCTCCGTAGGAGGCACTCGGGTGCCGGGAGCCCGTCGATATCTTTTTGATGCTGTTGTTCACAGCGTTGGTCGCATGATTGAGCGAACCGAAACTTACATTCCCTATTGAGCTCATATGGCATCTTCCTTTCGTCCAAACTGCCCAAAAGACACTTCCTGTAACTTAATTATAACGCATTGTTCAAATTTTGCCAAGGGCAAAATATACCGATTGACGTTTCGACAGGCTTGTCCTGTCATAACGCATTGTTCAAATTTTGCCAAGGGCAAAATATACCGATTAACGTTTCGACAGGCCTCCTGTCATAACGCATTGTTCCGATTTTGCCAAGGGCAAAATATACAGATTGACGTTTCGACGGGCTTGTCCCGTCATAGTCGAAATTCCACCTTCTGGCAACGACTTTTTTCCTAAAAATATTTTTACAGGAAAGAATACAGTATTCTTAATAGCTCTTGTATATTAAAAGGAAACTTTTTGTTTGGTAAAAGTTTCACAATTTCACAAGAAAAGACGCAAATTGTTTAATAAATAAGAAACAGTAGACAAAAACAGGAAAAAAGTATACAATCTAGATATGAGATGAGAGGGGCAGCCTTGTGGATGGCTGTTCTTCTTTGAGCAAATTACAGGGAGGCAAGGCTATGAATATCCATGAGTACCAAAGCAAGCAAATCCTGAAGTCCTATGGGGTGAATGTACCCAACGGGCTTCCCGCCTTCAGCGTTGAGGAAGCGGTAAAGAATGCCAAGGAGCTCGGCTCCGATGTCGTTGTGGTCAAGGCACAGATCCATGCCGGCGGCCGCGGCAAGGCAGGCGGCGTAAAACTCGCCAAGAACATAGGTGAGGTTGAGGGCTACGCAAAAGAGCTTCTGGGCAAGACGCTGGTAACGCATCAGACGGGCCCCGAGGGCAAGAAAGTGGGACGTCTTCTCATCGAGGAAGGCTGCCCGAACATCAAGCACGAATATTATCTCTCCTTCGTCATTGACCGCCAGACGGCCAGTGTCGTCATGATGGGTTCCGAGGAAGGCGGCATGGACATCGAGGAAGTCGCCGCCAAGACCCCCGAGAAGATCTTCAAGGAGTTCATCGACCCCGTTACCGGGCTTGCTCCCTTCCAGGCTACTCGCATGGCCTATGCCATGAACTTCCCCCAGGCTGCCATCCGCAAGGCTTCGAGCCTCATGGTCTGCCTCTACAATGCTTTCATCGGCAAGGACTGCTCCCTGGCGGAGATCAATCCTCTTGTCGTGACAGAGGATGACAACGTCATCGCTCTCGATGCGAAGCTGAACTTCGATGACAGCGCCCTGTTCCGTCATCCCGACGTGGCAGAGATGCGCGATGTGACCGAGGAGGATCCGAAAGAGCGCCGTGCATCCGAGGCCGGCCTCAACTACGTCAACCTCGGCGGCGACGTGGCCTGCATGGTCAACGGTGCCGGTCTTGCCATGGCAACCGTGGACATCATCAAGCACTATGGCGGCGAGCCCGCAAACTTCCTGGATGTGGGCGGCGACTCCTCCCCGGAGAAGATCGCAGAGGCCTTCCAGATCATGCTGGACGGCGGCCAGGCAAAGGGCATCTTCGTCAACATCTTCGGCGGCATCAACCGTTGCGACCTCGTCGCCAAGGGCATCCTCGAAGCTGCAAAGATTATCTCCGAAGACGGCAAGTCCCTGCCGGTTCCCGTGGTGGTTCGCCTTGAGGGAACGAATGTGAACGAGGGACGCCAGATCCTGAAGGACTCCCCCATCGCCAATGTCATCATGGCACCGACGATGGAAGGCGGCGCGGAAGAGATCGTAAAGCGTGTCAATGAAGCAAAGAAAGCATAAGGAGGGCCTTAGACGATGAGCATTTTAGTAAACAAGGACACCAAAGTCATTGTGCAGGGCATTACTGGCAAGCAGGCCACCTTCCATACAAAGCAGATGATCGCCTATGGGACGAACATCGTTGGCGGCGTAACCCCCGGCAAGGCAGGCCAGACGGTAGAGGGCGTTCCCGTATTCAATACGGTGAAGGACGCTGTGGAGGCAACAGGCGCTACCGCATCCGTCATCTATGTTCCTGCAAAATTCGCAGCAGACTCCATCCTCGAGGGTGTGGATGCAGGTCTTGACCTCGTGGTCTGCATCACGGAGCACATCCCCGTTCTGGACATGGTAAAGGTTCGCCGTTACATGCAGGGCAAGAAGACCCGCCTCATCGGGCCGAACTGCCCCGGTCTCATGACGACGGGCGAGGCGAAACTGGGCATCACTCCCGGCAACGTCCAGAAGAAGGGCCATGTAGGACTCGTTTCCCGCTCCGGAACCTTGACCTACGAGGCAGCCTTCCAGCTCATGAATGCCGGCATCGGCATCACCACCTCCGTCGGCATCGGCGGCGACCCTGTCAAGGGTACGGACTTCATCGATGCTCTTGAGCTCTTCAAGAACGATCCCGAGACCAAGGCTGTGCTCATGATCGGTGAGATCGGCGGCACCGCAGAGGAAGACGCTGCAAAGTGGATCAAGGAGAACATGCCCGACAAGCCCGTGACGGCATTCATCGCAGGCCGTCAGGCGCCTCCCGGAAAACGCATGGGCCATGCAGGCGCCATCATCTCCGGCGGCAAGGGCACGGCAGCGGACAAGATCAAGGCTCTCAATGCCGTTGGCATCCAGGTAGCCGACACCGTTGCCCACATTGGCGAGACCGTGGTAGACACCCTCAAGAAAAAGGGCATCTACGACGCCTGCCATACCTGCTAAGGATTTCCTATACTCGCGAACAGTAAAATTTATATCTTGGCACAACTCGCTCGCGGTATATGCAGAGAGCGTAAGAGCTTTCCCTTCGGGAAATTCTAACGCTCTCTAGTATAACAGACAAACAAAAGAGATTGCCGATACTCGTCGGCAATCTCTTTTTGTATTCCTTTTTCAGGGGATTTTTCTTGCCATTATCGGCAAAAAATAGTAAATTCACCTGCATACTTGTCACCAATCATTCTGACAATAGCCTGTGCCTCACTTTGATCCTCTGGTCCACCAACAATAACAAAACGTCGCCCACTATTCTCCTGAAGCAGCCGCCTCAATAATGCCGCATAATATTCTGGCGGCCAATGTTTTCTAGCTGCCGTACCACCAACCCCAATAGCAATATATTCCGCAGGCTCATCATCCCCCCGAATTTTCTGTCAATTATCTCGGCTAACTCTGCTGACTCCGCTGGCTCTCCCCAAATCTCTATTTTCCTGTCCTGCACAGGAGCATGAAGGAAATTATCCAAAATTTGCACCTCTATGTCAGCCGCTGCAGATTATCCATCATATGCCAGCCAAACTTTCTTCCCGCAGAACGCCACACCGTAACACCAGACAGCCTCTACCCCCTGGGCCCGGAACTCGGCCAGGTAGTCCTTTTCCTCAATCTGTGCCAGGGCCTGCCGGGCAGTTTCCGCCAAAGTGTCCTCGCTATCTGCCACCTTGAATTCCATGACGATGCCGGGGATGCCCGTCTCCCTTGGGAAGATGCCAAGGTCAAACCTGCCATAGCCTGCTTCCCGATTGGATACTACCCTATACTGGGGTACAAGCCAGGCCAGGATGCCAAGCACGAAGCCGTGGTAAAAGGATTCTCTCTCGGCTGTGTCATGGAAGCTGGCGATATTTTCCAGATACCGCCCCAATCCCTGGGCAAATTCTTCGCCATCACCCGCCAGCAGATACTCCAGGGTTTCAGCCAGATCCGAACGGCCTATGCCCTTGCTGAACCTTTTCAGGATTTCCCTACGATAGACGACTCTTACCTCCCGGTTGGGAATCTTGACCTTGCACAGGAACTCCCCTTCCACCAGTGTTGTCTCCACAGACTTCAGGTAGCCTGTAGTAAGGAGCATGGTATACAGGGCATCCGGGTCACTGTATATATCCGTATAGATAACGCCCTCATTTACGCTGATACTTAGCACCTCTCCCTGAAACAGTTTGATGAGCTTTTTCGTATCAGCCTCCCTGGCATGGGATACCAATTCTGCAATAATGCCATTGCCTGAAGTATTGAGCCAAAAAATGTCTGTGATGCACCCACTGGCAAAGTAATTCACAACTGACCAGGGATTATACAGCTCACAGCCAGAGAAAATGTAGCCGTCATACCATTCCCTCAGCTCTGAAATTTTGTCCTCCCTGCCCAGATCTTTGGCCATCTTGGCCGTTTCTTCCGGGGTGAAGCCAAAACTGTCAGCATACTTGCCCCTCACCACCGTAGATACTTCCAGATTATTGAGAGCGCTGAAGATGCTTTCCTTGGCAATGCGCAGCACTCCTGTGAGCACACCAAAACGCAAAGAAGTATTGCCCTTCAAGGCGGAGGTAAGGAAGGTGCGCATAAAGGCAATAGCCTCATCATAGTAGCTATTCGGCGCAGACCAAGCCGCCTGAATGGGAGCATCGTATTCATCTATCAGGAGGATGACTGGCCTGCCATGGTACCTCTGCAGGAAATCCAACAAATTACCCAAAGACGACTGTAATTCATCAACAGTCGCCTCACCATACAGCACATTCTTGTAATATTTATATTTTTCCTCATCAAGGAAATTACAATCCAACAAATATCTATGTTCATCATAAGCCTTCTGAAGCACAAACCCTATCTGTGTTGTCATAGACTCATAGGTCAGCGGCTTGATATCCTTCAGCGACAACAGCACTACCGGCCACTGCCCCTGCTCCTGCATATACTTTTCTCCGGCCCGCTCAATATCCGTGCCGGCAAAGAGCCCCCGGTTCTCCTCAGCATCTTCCAGGGTAAAGAAATAGTTCAGCATGCTCATGGCCATGCTCTTGCCAAAGCGGCGGGGACGAGTGATGAGGGTGACCTTCGCACTGTCATCCAAAAGTTCTTTGATGAATCTGGTCTTGTCAACTGTCAGAAAATTCCCCTGCACAAGTTCTTTGAAATCATCTACACCCACTGGCAGCCTTGTTTTCCTACCCACACTTATCACTCCCCAGCTAAACACCGGCATTTTCCTTCACGTGTATTTAAATTGTCCATTCAGGACACACCTCCTATGCATTGATATGGTCTGCGAAACCTATATCATTTTAGCATAGGAGTTTCTTTCGCTCTGGTACTTTCGGCAACGCTTCCGCTTTTGCCTGTCCCCCATCTCAGATGGGGGATTTATATATTGGGTTCATCAACAGGGAGCTCCCACCCTCTTCAAAAGAATCTCACATACATTTTACCATAGCCGCAAACACGATTCCATAAAAATTCTACTTTTTGTTGTTTTGACCTATTGACTTTTTGACTTTATTGAGTATAATAAGAATTGCAAGGGGGAAAGAAAGGTAAGACCCCCGAGAGAAAACATCATTTACAGCCCATCAAAAACGATAGGCGAGTCTGAAAGGAGACGTTCATCATGTTTGGATTAGTACCGTTTGGTTCCAGGAAGAATTTGGCGAAGAATGAGGACGGTTTCCGCAGCCTCTTCGATATGTTCAACGAGCCGTTCTTCAACGACAGCTTCTTCGCCCCCACCAATTGGGGCGCATCCTCCTTCAAGGTGGATGTGAAGGACATGGGCGATGCCTACGAGCTCACCGCCGACCTGCCGGGGATGAAAAAGGAGGACATCACCCTCCACTACGAGAACAGCTACCTCACCATCTCCGCCGGCAAGGACGAGACCCATGAGGAAAAGGACGCGAAGGGGAACTACATCCGCCGCGAGCGCTCCGTCGGCACCATGAGCCGTTCCTTCTACATCGACAACATCGACGAGTCGAAGGTGTCCGCCGAGTTCAAGGACGGTGTCCTGCGCATCGACATGCCAAAGGCCGCCGAGGTCCAGCACGCAAAGCGCATCGAGATCAAGTAAACAACTTCCTAAAAACCCATAAAAAACAAGGCCCGCGATTGTGCGCCAAAGCACAGCCGCGGGCCTTGCGTCATATGACAGCGATCCCGAATGTAATCAATACATTTTCATGCACTTCTCTATCTTTGAAAGAACATTTTCCGCAAATCGATTCTGATGAAAATTTCTCTCATAAATATATCTGCTCTTCTGTCCCATAACATGAACATTCTCTGCATTTCTCACTGCCATCATCATCTTTTCTGAAAGGGCACTCGAATCCCCTGCTGGAAAAACAAATCCTGAAATTCCATCCTCTACAAAATAGTAACTGTTCAGTCGTACCTGTAAAAGTCAAGGTTACATCACAATATATAGTCAGTTGTTCATCAAGTTAATACATGATATTGGGTAAAGGTCGAATTTTTTCATGAAATTTGGGGTACGACTGAACAGTTACACAAAATAAGCCACGCCAGTAGTGTCAGACAACATGCATGGTACTCCCATCATCATGGCTTCTATCGCTACAATAGACAGTGTCTCTTCTCTGGACGGAACCACAAAAACATCTATCTCCCCATACATCTCTATCAGCTTCTCATGTGGCTGGAAATCCATCAGCTTTACCTCAGAATACGTGGAGGCCAAAGCTCTTATTCTTGCTTCATACCCTTCCTCCGTGCTATTTCCAGGACTTCCTACCAGCCAGAATTCACATTTCCTCCTATCTTCCTCCGGCATAAGTCCAATGGCTTCCAAGAAAACATCCTGTCCTTTATTCATTTCCATTGTGCCAGCCATCAGAAAGACAAAAGGTTCCCCATTCTCTCTTTTTCTCCATTCTCCTTTGAAAGAATCCGGGACGCCTAAGGTTAGAATGCCAGCAACAGGAAAGCCCGGTGCTATTTCCTTGAAATTACGATTTGCAACTTCACTTACCCCATAGGCATAAACCCGGTCATGCTTCAAATCAGACGTGACATTTTCATCAATCCCGCACCACTTCAAGCTGCTCTTGCTTTCATGCATCCACCAAAGAACAGGCGTATCATCCAATTGCTTTTTTAAACAATTCAACATTACAGCCGTATTGACAAGAAGTAATTGTTCACTAGCATGCACCAAAGATGGCTTCCCTGGCTCTGCCTGAGAATGCCAGCCGTAGAGCCACGATTACGTTCGTGCCGTGTTTTTTTGCAGTGCTTATGAATGACCGGATGATCACATATGCTTCAGCCCCTCGTTCGGTTCT
>Ga0256405_10003368_pt1 | contig 33127 bp, 34 predicted proteins | sample RumenRJG_02DNA_FD_189096 | JGI IMG/M metagenome (GOLD analysis project Ga0256405, IMG submission 189096) | Bovine rumen microbial communities from Lethbridge, Alberta, Canada - RJG_02 | ecosystem: Host-associated > Mammals > Digestive system > Stomach > Rumen | place: Canada: Alberta...
AAGTCGTTTATGGAATATTATGACAGTGCCAAGTCTTATTTACGATTTATATTTCTTCTGTACCCCACATCTAGCGTTTTTGCCACTGCCAAAAACACCGCCCATTCCTCCGTCAAATAGGTATTTGATGGGGAAACGCGGAAATTGCCCCTTTTTTGGGGCAGTTTGCAGTAAAAATTTTGTAAAAAGAGGAGTTTAGGAACAAAAAAATGGAAAATTCCTGCCGGAAAAAATACAAACTGTCCTCAAAAAAATGGGGTCTTGCATCCAGATGTGTCGGATTCCGCAGAAATTCCGCCTTAGTCCCAGCAAATGCCGGTTTGTTCCATTACGCGGGCAACAACCCGGTGCGCTATATAGACCCGGATGGAAGGGAAGTATACTTTATAAAAGGAGAGGGAGTTTCAGACGAGGATTTTAAACGGGTACAACAGGAAGCTGATAAGCTTTCTGCTTCGAATACAAATGCTGGTAAAAGATACTCTTATTTAGCTTCTACAAAAGAATTTAATGTAACAATATTTGTAGAAAAGAAAGTAAAAGACGGTTCTCATGCAGACGCCGTAATTGCTGAAGATGCTTGTAATGGAATTGGAAGCGATAGTAATGTTTATATAGATCTGAGCCAAGAGAATAAAAAGGGAGACGGTGTAAAAATGTCACTTGGTGAAATTTTGGCTCATGAGGTTTCTGGACATGCTTATGAAATAAACAAGGGACGCTCTCATGTATCATCTTCCAAATTTAGTAAATTTATCAAGGAATCCTATCTTAGAGGGTTAGATGAGGAGGTCGCTGTTGCTATGCAAAATGAATACAGATGTTATTTAGGTCTTAAAGGTCAAAGAAAAAAATATAAAGGCAAGCAGAATGAATGGCCTATGCCAGTTTATGATTCAAAATCTGGTTCATGGTCAATAAAAAATCATTTTACAAGAAAAAAGGAAACATGGAGGTTGCCCAAATGAAAAATAAATTTACTTTGATTATTTTTTTCTTACTTCTCTTTGAGACTTCCCTCCATGCAGAATACTTTGGTATAATCAAGGCTGAAAAAGTTGGGTCTGAAGTTGTTTTTAGGCTTCCTTACAAGAGAACGAAAGGAAGAAATAAATACTTTAATGAAGAAGTAGAAACAGCCCTTGTTGTTGATAACATTATGGTTGACGGAACACCTTTGCTTCCTGGATATGATGATGCCTTATATTTATGTCTTACAGATGAATACAAAACAGAACGTATTCCTTCTTCGGAGGAATTTGTATACATCAGAATGTCATGGCGTAAGAAGCGAGGTAAAAATTGGGCATTTCCTTACAGAGGCGATTTGTACGTTGTTAATCCGGGGACAGAAATAACCATTTTCTATAGGATTATATATCCTTTCCCATTTGGAAATTCCGAAAAGCTTTTGCAAATGAGAGTCAATAAAAAATATATTTCCCCTGTTTATTCAGCAACTATTGTTTTACCAGACGAGATTAAAGCAGCTAATGATTCACGCTAGATATAGCGTTTTCTGGATGTATAAAAACACCGCCCATTTCTCCGTCAAATAGGTATTTGTTGGGGGAGTACTGAAATTGCCCCTTTTTTGGGGCAGTTTGCAGTAAAAATTTTGTAAAAAGAGGAGTTTAGGAACAATAAATGGAAAATTCCTGCCGGGAAAAATACAAACCGTCCCCAAAAAAATGGATTCTTGCGTCCTCATACCCAGAATTCCGCAGGAATCCCGCCTTAGTCCCAGCAAATGCCGGTTTGTTCCATTATGCGGGGAATAATCCTATACGCTATATAGACCCGGATGGAAGATTAAGTAAAGATGAAATAAAGAAAAGAGATCAGCTATTTGCTAAAATTTTATCTTACGTTACAGAATGGCCAGATAAATTAGATTCATTTGAAAATAAAACTTCGGGTCCTGCAACTCTGTATAAAGCAGAGTTAAACATTAGTGACGAAGGTATTGAATTTATAAAAAGTATTTCTAAAGAAGCTTGTACAGCAGGTGCAATATCATTAAGAAATAAATATAGAGATAAAAAAATTCCTGTTAATAACTGGGCAGTTGATTTGAAAAAAAATATAGAAGAAATAAGTTATTATAGGTATAATGATGGTGATTATAGAACTAAAGGTAAAATAGTAACTGATAGAAGTAAATTATTTGATCTGCTTCAAGTGGGAGATTTGTTAATTTATACAAATCCAGAAAATCCAAATGGTGATAAAAATATAGAAAAATGGACTGGACATACAGCTACTGTAATATCAAAGGGTAATAATTATGTTGTTACACTTGAATTTCACCAATTTGGAGACGACCCTACGATTCAAATGCTTTATAAAGAATCATTACAAAATTTTGACAATACTACGTTATATGGAGGTGCTCAATGGAATTAAAGAAAAAACTTATTATTGTAATACTTTTTTTATCAGGATTTATGGTATTTTCAAATGATTACAATTGGTGTGATTTACTTTTGAAAAGAAACTATACAGATAAGCAATTACAGTATTGGATTCAACAGATTAATGAAGCAAAACAAACAGCTCAGAAAAAACAAATCAGTGAATTAAAATATTCGTATAAGTATAATTCGATGATATTTTATGAGGATTTTAAAAATGTATCTGGTAAACTTTCTAAAGGAAGGGACCCATCAATTTTATATGAAATAGTGGTTTCTCAAGAATTTAGAGTAAGAATATTTGTTGAAAAAAGTGGGAATATTACAATGCAATATTTGGGTAATAATCAAGGAATTTTGCATTTACGTTACTTTGATAATAAATATCATTACTATTATTATAAAGGCGATGAGATTATACATAAAATAGTTGTACCAGAATAATAAAAATTGCGCTCAATTTATTTATGGGATGCAAGACTGCTGAGTGCCTTTTCCCCGTGGGCAATATATGTTTTATGTGTAGCAGCAATATTTCTGTTTACGCTACAGATAGCGTTTTTGCAGTTGCCAAAAATACCCCCGTTTCCTCCATCAAATAGGTATTTGTTGGGGAAGCGGAGAAACAGCCCCTTTTTGGGGTTGTTTTTGCAAAAAAATTAATGAAAAGAGGAGTTTAGAAAAGTAAAAATGGAAAATTCCTGCAAGGAAAATTTAAAACAGTCCTCAAAAAAATGGGTTATTGCATCCTGTTACCCAAAATTCCGCAGGAATTCGTGTTTGCGTTCAACAAATGCCGGTTTGTTCCATTACGCGGGCAACTGCCCTGTGCGCTATATAGACCCGGATGGAAGATTTTGGGATACTGTCTGGGATCTTTATTCACTTGGTGTCGGTATAAAATCCTTTATTAATAATGTAAAAGAAGGTGATGTTCTTGGCGCTGTAATGGATGGTGCTGGAATCATTGCTGATGCTGCCGCTGTAGCAATGCCATTTGTTCCGGGTGGTGCAAGTTGTGCAGTGAAAACTGCTAGAGCTGTTGCTACAGGAATTGCAGGAGCCGGAGAGGTTGCTGCCGGTGCAAAAAATGTTTATGAAGGAGTCCGAGACGGTGATACATTACAAGTTTTAGACGGAACTGTTCAAATTGTTAGTGGTGCAAATACTGTTAAAGGTTCAGCAGGAAAGCTTGCAGAAGGTCTGTGTTTTATTGCTGGAACCTTAACCTTGACAGATGACGGTCTTGTTCCTATTGAATCCATTCATAAAGGCGATGAAGTTTATTCATTCATCGAGGAAACCGGCTCCATAGAATTGAGGCCTGTCCTGAACACATTCTGCCGTGAGGTTACTGAGCTTGTCATCGTCACGACCGACAGTGAGACAATAAATACGACGCCGACACATCCGTTCATGACGGAAGATTTGAGATGGTGCGAGGCCGGAAATCTTGCTGCAGGAGCAAGACTGAAAACTCTAGACGGAGATGTTGAAACTGTAATATCCGTAGAGAGAATAGCTCTCGACACCCCAGTACTTGTCTACAACTTTGAAGTTGCCGAAGGACACACATATTTTGTTACCGATACGGGTGTGCTGGTACATAATGGTTGTAAGCCGCCAAACTTGACTCCAGAAGGAGCGGGAAGAAATGGAGCTCTAAGAGAAGCCAAAAGAAACAATGGAGTTCCAACATCACAACCTCCTAGTAGGCAAACTCCGAATGAAAGAGGCTCTGGATATACATATGAATATAAAGACTCTAGTGGAAAAAAAACAGTTATCATTCGTGATGATGCTGATGGCCATAAATTTAATGATGATCCAACTCAAAATCGCGGTCCTCATTTTAATGGTCCTCACCATGATCATTATGATTATTGAAAATTATAAATTGGAGCATTGATATGGAATTGAGGAATATAAATATAAAAGAGACAACAATAGATTTTTTTGAAAAATTCTTATCAAGTAAAAGTTATAATACAATATCAATTTCGACAGACGAAAAAATAATTTCACTTTCTAAGCGTAGCGGAAATATTTGGAAAGATGATGTTTCTATTGTTAGCGAATTAATTAATAGAAACATGAATAAAGGCTACAAGATTTATTTTTGGTCTAGAACTCCAATTTATTTAACAGTTGGAAAAGTTACAATGTACAAAGGAATAAGATCTGAGCAGAGTCTAGAATGGATTCCCAAAACAGATGTATACACAAATTTTACAAAGATAAATAACGGAGGTTTTTTTTCAGTTGTAATGGAATTAAAAGACTCTCAATTAAAGGATGCAATGGATTATATCCGTGGTGGAAACTTAAATTACATATATGATGCTGTTGGTTATTTATTTGCAAGTAAAAATAGATCGCTTGATTATTCGTCTATAGATAATTTTCTAAGTAAAAATTTTTGTAATAATAGTTTTCATAAATGTCATCATTATTTTTACATTAATGATTTTATCCTCATTCAGCCTTTTGGTCAGTTTGATGATAGAGATTTTGATGTTGCTATTATAGGAAATAAAAAACTTATAGATGAAGCTTTTGATATAAATTATTTGTTGAGAAATTAGAAATAAAAGAGCTTAATGAAATTACAGAGCGAGATAAATTAAAGGTTAGATTAAAAGGAGTGATAAAAGAATAGTTAATTTGATTGCAGAAGGATGCGAACTTGAAGACATAGAAGCACTTGTACCTAATGAATTGCCCAATACATTAAACGACTTAAAAAATAGGGCTCTCGGATTGTTAAAGGAACGTGAGATAACTATTCATGAAGTTCCAACCGATGCCGGCTTTGAATATGTAATGGGAAACCAGAATCCTTAGGTAACGAACTATAGATAAATGAACATATTTGCAATAGGAGTTCTAGGTATTTAGAAAGATCAAATGAGTATATTTTAAGGATTTTAAACTAAAACATAAAATGAAAAGAGGTGGAATATGAAGTTTACTGTGAATGGAAAAGAGAGAATTGAAAAACTGTTTCTAGTCAATATTTTAGGAACATTGGAAGCATTAAAGAACAAAAAGATTAGTATTGATGAAAGTGAAAAAATTATTTTTACACCATATACTTTTGATACTTTGGAAGAAAAAGGTGTTAATAAAAAAATAATTGATTTACTTCAGGAATGTTGCGAACTGGAAGATGTAGAATTCTTGTGCCCAGACAAATTAGGTAAGGTAATCGAAGATTTAAAATTAAGGACATTAATTCTCTTGGATGAATATGAAGAAGATAAAATGCAAAAATGGGTTCAAATCGATGATGTGAAATAATTACAGGGGAATAATTAAGACTGAGTCCGGAAAGCCAATAACTTATCGGGAGTGGGATGTTAACGCGAAGATTCCGGGTAATGGAGGATTTTATAAATTAAGGCTTATGTGTTTTATGAGCAACAGCAATATTTCTGTTTACGCTACCCATAGCGGTTTTGCAGACTGGAAAAAAGGGGGTGTTTTCTCCGACAGATAGGCATTTGTATAACTTTCGCACTTGCAAAAAACTTATGCAAGCCTCGAATACTTGCCGATATAAATTTAAACTATACCGGAGGTTAAGCCATGTACACAGAAACAATCAACAAAATTAAGTCAATGATGGAAAGCGAACTGCAGCCAATGCAGATGAAAAAGCTGGACGAAGTGCTCCACAAAGTTTTTGCAGAAAGGGCAGCCTCTGGTTCTTCAAAAAAGGAGAAAAGGAACCTCATAAAGCAGTTCATCGATGCAAAACGAATTGAAGGCTGCGCCAAACGGACTGAAAAGTCTTACTCCTCAACATTAAAATTTTTTGCAAAGTCCATAAAAAAGGACGTGCAATTAGTAAGGACGGACGAAATACGTGACTATCTCCTTGGCTACCAGAAAATAAACAACTGCTCAAACGTAACCCTCGACAACGTGCGGAGAATATTGTCCACCTTCTACAACTGGCTCGAAGAGGAAGACTTCATACTAAAAAGCCCAATGAGGCGTATACACAGGATAAAAGCACCCACAGTCATAAAGCCCGCACTCTCCGATGACCAAATTGAGCTCATAAGGAAAGCTGCCGAAAGCAACACAAGGAACATTGCTATCATAGACATGCTGCTCTCATCCGGCATCCGTGTAAGCGAACTGGTACGGCTTAACCGCTCGTCCATAGACCTTAACACAAGGAGCTTCATAGTTCACGGAAAGGGAGCAAAGCAGAGGGTTAGCTATTTTGACGTAAAGACAAAAATCGAGATTGAAAAATATCTGGAAAGCCGCAAGGACAAGAACAATGCCCTCTTCGTTTCGGCACACAGGAAGACAAAGAGCGGAACATATTCTAGGCTCACCATAAATTCCATAGAAAAAATAATGCGCGACATAGGCGCAATGGCAGAGATAGACAACGTGCACCCGCACCGCTTCCGGCGCACAATGGCAACCCGAGCCATAGACAAGGGCATGCCCATAGAACAGGTTCAGGTGCTGCTGGGACATGCCAAAATAGACACGACACTGCGCTATGCAAACGTGCTCCAGGCAAACGTGCACCACTCTCACCAGAAGTATATCTGCTAAAAATAATTTTACGGCTTTGCTTCGCTGTACGGCAATACAAAATTAGTTTTCATCCCGCTCCTAGGCTAACAGTAGTCTTGTTACAATTTTAGCGGGAGTACTATTCTTACTTTACCAGGAGTGGCTTTCCCCTTTTGACAAGAGTAGTTGACATTGTAAATTATTTTTGCTACACTAAGGCTATGAGATATACGGGGGAAATTATGGGGGAAGGGAAATTAAAGGACAGGTTAGCTAAGCTGATACGCTCACGAGGGCTATCCCAGAAGGAGGTCGCTCTTAAGACAAACCTTACTGAGGGAGCGATTTCTCACTATTTGAAGGGCGATCGCGAACCAAAGGGGGCTATCCTTCTTAGTATTGCGAACGTGCTTGAAACTACAACCGACTACCTTAAGGGTAAGACCGATGAGGTAAAGCCGGCAGGGGCAAAAGATGACTTGGAACTGGCACTAAAGCTTGTTGCCAAGACCGCACCTAACATGAGCACAGAGGACAGAGACAGGTTTTTAAGGATTCTTTATGGAGGTCGATAGAGTTTATGAAATGCGTTTTTAAGGAAACTGACTATGAAGAGATAGAAGAAGAAGCGAACAATCTTATCATGGATTTGGGGCTTGAACAGTCCCAATTGAACTGTTTTGAAGTCGCGTTTCTGCTTGGGATTGCACTAAGGAAATATTCCGAGGTTCCGGCATACTACAGGACTTTTCTCATGTCAAAGTCGGAGTTCGGCTACAGCATAAGAAACGAAAAACAGTACGTTATCTATTATAACGATGCATTGGACAAAGACAGGATAAGGTTCTCAATCTGGAACGAAATTGGCACATCCAACTTGGGCATCTGGAATCGGATTGCCAGAGATCTCGCGCCCAGCTTGAGGAAGACGCCAAATACTTTGCAAACTACATCACCACTAACTACAAATTCTCTTACACGACACATCTTTACCGTTCTTTCAAAACTTCTTATGTTAATGAAATCAGGTCTGACTATTATCACAAACAATTCGCTCACTATTGCAATACAATTATGCAGAATCATATTCTAAGCGAAAAATTACTAAAGATATGGGCTGGGGTTTCATAAAAGCCTGTGCACAATAAATACTAAAAGAATGCCCCGATACAGTTCCCTTGACGAAGCTGCACCGGGGCTTAAAGACCGACACCAATAAAGGCATCTTTCTTAATTGGCATTTTGAATTTTACCTTGTATGCGGTGTCCTCGTCAAGTAGTTGGACGGCAAGAAACAGCTGCCCTTTATTCTACAAATTCGCAATATGCGAGGAGGAACATCTCATGAGTAATACAACTGTTATTGACTATGAAGATTCCGATGGCACTGGCACAGTAACGCTTGTTGCCAACCCTTTTGAGAGAGGCGGCAAATACTATGCCAAGTTTGACCGCACCACCGTAAACATCGACCACCTTATAGCAAGGATTCAGAAGAAAGAGGTCGGTACAAACGCAATAATGGCGAAGCACATGGCATCACTTTTTAAGGCAGAAATCTTGGAAGCCTTGAGCCGTGGCGAAGCCGTTAATATTTTTGACTTGGGAACGCTTTACATAACAACAAGCGGAACGGTCAAAGGCGACACACCTGAAACGGCCAGCATTCCCGGCTTTCAGGTAAAATTCACCTCCTCAAAAGTCACAAACGAAGCTGTTTCTTCTCTAGGGATAAAGAAAATCGTCATCTCGGACACAAGCCCCATTATAGGAACGATGACGGATCTTTACACCGGAGAGGAAACGACAACCTTCACGGCAGGAAAATCCATTCGCATCGAAGGAACAAGGTTGAAAATTTCCGGCGAGGATGGAGGAGTCTTCTTTGCCCCTGCAACTGCAAAAGGAGAGCCAGAGCCGGACGAGACACAATGGATAAAGGTGGAAAAACTTATCCGCAATGTCTCGAAGACGCTTGAATTCTTTTTGCCCCCTACACTTTTGGCCGATACCCCCTACTGCATAGTCCTAAAGACGAACAGCACCAAGGGTAACACGACCAAAAAGTCGTATTCGGTAACTTCAAGTGCCATAGTAAAACTAAAGGACGAGTAGTTCCTTGCAAGAGGTCTTTGGAGGAAAGCTTCAAAGGCCTCTTGTTTTTATCTTGTCAAACTCGGAGGCCAGGGATTCTATTTCCTTTGCGCTGGCAAAATATTCGCTGTCGAAGCCTTGTATGATTATGCGCCCGATATATGTTTCCGTATCAAATTCCCCCAGGGATTCATCCAGGAACAGAAATGCAATCTGGTTATAAAGGTCGTGCTCGCTTTCGTTATAGCCCTTGCAGAAAAGGACTATTCCGATTTTACTTTTGTCTTCATCATCTATGAACATGAATTTTATGTCTTTGGGGAAGATTTCTTTGTTTGCAATGCGGATAGAATTTTCAACTTTTCTTCTTGGACGGAATTTTATGAATGTCCATTCAGGCAAGTCGGGCTTGGCTTTGTACAAGTTTTCTACGGCGGGGAAGGCTTCGATTATTCCGTCTGCGCTTATTACGAATTCCCTTTTTGCTTCTTTTACGGAAGAAATTTCAAACGCTAGGTTTGGGTTGATCTTTTGCAGTTCCTCTTGAATTTTGTCAAACACAGTTTCCTGTTCTGATTCAAAGTTGAAAATCATTTTTGAATTTTTGCAAAACCAGTTCCAGAACTTTTCTTCTTTTGTTTTTGCAGAGAATGAAAAGAAAGCCATGCTAGCACCCCCAGTTAATTATCTGAATCCTTTTTTTCATATTGAATATTTATGGAGCCTGTTTTGCTTCTTTGCTCAAAGGCTCTTATGTTTTTGTCGTAGGTGATTTTTATGTTTGATGAATCCAGCCATTCAATTTTTATGTCTTTTGATGCGCTCCCATGATTGCTGTCGTAATGAAAAAAATAATTTTCTTTATTCACCTTGTCAAATTCATTTTTGGATGAAACTGTTACACGATAGGAATAATCAGAAGTTGCACCGGAATTTACAGAGTAAACATATAGCGTCTTTGTCTTGTCTGGAGATTGGACGGAGCTTATAAGTTCGTAGTCCATGGGCATTATTTTGTTCAGTGCAAAGCCGACTAAAAGCATAAGGGAAAGATTGCTTATAACGACCAACAAAACCATAACTATTTTTTTCATTGTGATACCAATTTTATACATTCTTTAAGAGAACACTTTTTTATGAGGACAGATGATCTGGCAAGATGTTCGTCAATTTGTGAAATTTCAAATTCAATCTTTTGCACTTCTCCTATGCCATTCAAAAAATTAAAAAAAGCAGCCTGCTCATCAAAATCCACAAAGTCAATTTTCTGAGGGATTTCATTATCAAGCCGGGCATAGACAGAAAAAAACTTTGAAGGATTAAGCCCACGAACACCAATATCAATGTCAGAATTTTCATGTGCGTGCCCTGTCACATGAGAACCAAAAAGAAAAATTTCCTGGCACCCTTCTGATTCGAGAATACTAGAGATTTTTTCCAAAGTTTTTTCTGAAAGCATTCCTTTTAATCCATCATAATTATAGCATATTGTCTTAAAGAAATCATCCTAAATAGTTCTGCATAGATTTTTTTCTGTCAGGAATTTTCCATTTCTGTTTTTTAAACTCCTCGTTTTATAAAGTTTTTGCCGTAAATAACAAAAAAATGGAATATTTTATGGGCTTCGATATAGCACTGCCAAAAATGAACACGAATACCCACGGAATTCGAAGGATCCCCCGCCCGATTGCCTCTTTTACAGCCCATGTGAGGGGCTCGTCTTTCCCTTCTGCCCGGGCTTTCCTGACCAAGTCTATGAACTCTGAATATTGCCTTAGCGCACCGCACTTTCCAAGAAGGGCATCTCCATTGCCGTATATTATAATACAAGAGCGGTAAAAAGTGAAGTTTTTTTCGCAAAAACCGCTTCCAATGGTTGCCCCCACTGCGCAATTGTTCCGCAGGGAAAAGGCACTCCACACAAATCCCGGAATGCCCTTTCGCTGCGGATCAAAGTCCCATGAATAAATTTGAGCCGCAATTTTTGTCATGTCAAAAAGCTTTTCCGTCTGCCGTATTCTTTATGGGAAAACACGGGAAGGATTTATATAACTTATATAATCACCTTTTTGCGTGATTTTTATATTTTTCACCGCACCTGCTCTTCCTAACGAAAGGGTGTATTTATTCTACGTCGGTGATGTAACAACCTTTCGTGATGAATTCAGGCATTTTCTATTATTGAGAAAAATGTGTTTTTAATTTTTATGTAATCTTCATGCGGAATGGTATAATAGTCATCATTTATCCTAATCATACAATTCTGTCCTAACACTATAACAGTTTTTTCTTTGTTCGGATAATTTAATTCAACCACCATGCGTACATTTATTGTAAAATCATCAACATCAACGATTATAAATTCACCTTTCATTATCTTATTCGGTGGATTGTTATTATCTTTTTCTTCTGTTATGTTTTTTACCGGTTCGTTACCAAAGAAATTATCAATAAATAATTTATCAAGTTCAGAATCATAATCAGGAAACCATACGATACGTTTCCTAATTCTTATAAGTTTCATATTAGTCAACGATGGAAGAATTTGTTCTTTTAAATATGATGCCATTACTGTTGTTGATACTTTATTAACTCGATTCGAATTAGTAATCATTACAGCCGATAAAGGTACAGCTGTCATAATGTCAAAATTCATATATCTTATGTTAACTTCTACTTTGTCGAACTGATTAAAAAGTTTAGCAAGTTTATTTTTTGCATGACTAGAAAAGGATATTATTATCAAAAATGTAAAACACAAATATTTCATTATTTGTCCTCATAGAATTGTGTTGGCGATGCTATTTTTCATTAAGCATATAAGTAAAATTCATATTTTCTTTTGTTTTTGCCAATAACCAAATTTGTCATTGTGCCATGGTTCTTGATATAGGATGAATCCAAACAAACGGTTGAAAACACTTAGTTTTGCATAATAGCCTTTATTAAGTTCAGGGCAAAATACATAGTAATCATTTTTTTGAGTTATGCATATCTCATATCCTAATTTGTAACTTTCATTTTTGGAAGCAAAGGATTTGTTTTTAATGAATCTTTTTGTTTCTTCCATCAGGTCTGCTTTTGTTTGCAAAATGTGATTCCTGTTTCTTTCTGCAAACAAGGCCTTCTGCTCGACTTTTATGCCGCCATCATCCTCACAAAGTTCTAAGAAAGAATCTCCGTCCTGCCAAGTTTGTATGTAAAATATGTATTTCGAATTCTTTTTAAAGTTTGATTCTAAAAACGCTATAAAATTTTCACTATTTAACCATTTTATAATTTTCATTTTCTGGGTTTTAAACTCCTAGCTTTATAAAGTTTTTGCCACAATAACAATATTACTATGCAGATAGTTTTATTGCTACCACCAAATAATTTTGGGGCGTTGTCCGCTTGCGCTACCGAGTTTCTGCGAAACTCGCGGGATTTTATCTGTTAACAAAAAAACATGCCAGCAGGCGTTGTCCGCTTGCTTTGGCATTTGAGGAGCGACTCGGGGCTGGAGCGAGGGGGAACTCGCAGCGTAGCTTCAAGCGGACTTCCCCCCTTGGCATATTTTTTATTTTATTAGCATGCAGTCGCCGTAGGAGAAGAAGCGGTATTTTTGTTCGACGGCTTTTTGGTAGGCGCTCATGATGTTGTCCCGCCCCGCAAAGGCGCTTACCAGCATGATGAGGGTTGATTCGGGGGTGTGAAAATTTGTGAACATTTGGTCTACCACTTTGAATTTGTAGCCGGGGTACATGAAGATGTTTGTGCCTGCGGTTCCTGCCCTTACGATGCCGTTTTGGTCTGCGGCGCTTTCCAGTGTGCGGACGCTTGTTGTTCCTACTGCGAGGATTGGCCTGCCCTCTTTTTTGGCGGCGTTGATTTTGTCTGCAACGCTTGGGGGCACGGTGTAGTATTCAAGGTGCATTTTGTGTTCTTCTATGTTTTGGGCTCTTACCGGGAGGAAGGTTCCTAGTCCTACGTGCAATGTTATCCATTCAAGGTCTATGCCCTTCTGCTTTAGTTTGTCCAGGACCGGCTGGGTAAAGTGGAGGCCTGCGGTTGGGCAGGCTGCGCTTCCTGTTTCTTTTGCGTAGATTGTCTGGTAGCGCTCGCTGTCCGTGTCGTCGTCTTCGCGGCGGATGTAGGGCGGGAGCGGTATGTGTCCGTTGCGCTCAAACCATTTTTCGTCCAGGGGGAAGGGAAACTTTATTGTGCGGAATTCGGTTCCGTCGTCGTTTTGGTTAAAGACGATTGTTCCTTCGCTGCCGTCTGCAAAGCGGTAGGTGTTGCCGTCTTTTACTTTTTTGGCTCCCTTTACCATTGTGTTCCATTCGCAGGAAGGGCTATCGGGGCTGGCGGTGGAACTGCTGGCGCTGCTGGCTGCAGAACTGCTGGCTGCAGAACTGCTGGCTGAGCTTGTGGCGGTGGAAGATTCGGCGGCTGGAGAAGATGCCATTGGATTAAGGAACATGAATTCCTGTTCGCGGCCGGTGTCCGTTTTTATTCCGTAGCAGCGGCTTCTTCTTACGCGGCTGTTGTTAAAAATCATGAGGGTGCCTTCTTCCACCAAGTCCGGGAGTTCTGCCATTAGGTGGTGCTCTACGATTCCGCTTTCTTTTCCCAAGAGCATGAGGCGGTCGTCTCCCCTTTTTCCTGACGGGCGTTGCGCAATGAGTTCCTGTGGCAAGTCAAAATAAAAGTCGCTGGTCTTCATTAAAATTCTTTTCCTTTGGGGTAAGCCCCAGATGTTTGTATGCTTTTTCGGTTACGATTCGGCCTCTTGGGGTGCGCTGCAAAAGTCCGCACTGGATGAGGTACGGCTCGTAGTAGTCTTCCAAGGTGTCCTGCCCTTCTCCGATGGAGATTGCAAGCGTGTCGGCACCCACAGGCCCTCCGCCAAAATTATTTATTATGCTAAGAAGAATCTGGCGGTCGGCGTATTCAAGGCCAAGTGAGTCTATGCCAAGCTTTTTAAGCCCCTCTTCTACGATTGACTTTGTGATTATTCCCTTTCCCTGAACCTGGGCAAAGTCCCTCATTCTGCGCAAAACCCTGTTTGTAACGCGGGGAGTTCCCCTTGAGCAGTCTGCCATAAGGAGGGCGGCGTCTTCTTTTACGCTTACGTTAAGTATCTTTGACGAGCGGTGGATGATTGAGGCAAGCTCTTCGCGGCTGTAGTAGTTGAAGCGCTGTATTATTCCAAAGCGGGAAATTAGCGGGGAGCTTACCATGCCGGCCTTTGTCGTGGCACCGACCAGGGTAAAGTGCGGTATTGGTATGCGAACAGTGCGGGCTGCGGCACCCTGTCCTATTACCCAGTCAAGCTCGTAGTCTTCCATTGCTATGTAGAGCATTTCTTCTATTGCGGGCTTTAGGCGGTGGATTTCGTCTATGAAGAATACGGTTCTTGGCGTTATGGTGGAAAGGATTCCTGCCAAGTCTTTTGGTTTGTCCAGGGCTGGGGCGCTTGTTACCTTAAAGTCTGCACCAAGTTCGCAGGCGGTTATCTGGGCAAGTGTTGTCTTTCCAAGTCCGGGCGGGCCAATCAAAAAGAGGTGGTCCAAGGCTTCCTGTCTTTTTCTGGCTGCGTCTATGAAAACGCCGAGGTTTTCTTTTATTGCGCTTTGTCCAAGGAATTCCGAAAGGGACTTTGGCCTTAGGGAAGAATCCTGTGCATCATCTACAGAAGCAAGGTCTGCCCTTACTATGCGGGTCTGAGGCTGGGCGGCTGCATTTGCCCCGGAAGCTGAACCTGCACCACCCATGTCATCTGCGGTGGCTCCGTCTGCGGTGGCATTTTGTGCGCGGACAATCTTTGTCTTACCGGCACTTTCCTTTGCTACGTTTGCGCTGGCCTGGCTTGCAAGCTGGGCAGCTATGTTCATTTCGTCAAGGGTGTCGTCTGTTTTTCTTGTATATGATGTCTTGTGAGTTACGCTTTTATTCATGGCCGCATCTCCTAGGCAAGCTCAACAATTGCCTGGCGGAAAACAAACTCTTCTTTTTGAACCTGGCTTTGCGAGGCAAAAGAGGGGTCTTCGGCAAGTCTTCCGGCTATCTTTGCAACGGCGGCTTCGGCAGTCTTTTTGTCGTAGCCCATGTTGGAAAGCGCAAGGGCAACGTCTGCAAATGGAAGTGCGTCTTTTTTGGGCAGGGACACAGATGAATCCTCAGACAAGGAAAGTTTTCCCTTTAGCGCAAGAAGCATCTTTCCCGCGGTCTTTTTTCCAACGCCCGGCACTTTCTGCAGGCGGTCAACGTCCCCGCTTTCAAGGACGGATGCAAGGTCTGCGGCAGAAATGTTGCTCATTATTTTTACCGCACCCTTTGGCCCAATTCCGTCAACTTTTAAGAGGTTAAGGAAAAGTTCCCTGTCGCTTTCGGATGCAAAACCGTAGAGGTTCATAAGGGCATCCGTATGCTGGAGCCAGGTGTAGACACGGCCTTCCTGTCCTACAGGCGGAATGTCCAAGAGAGAGCTTTCTGGAACCGTTAGCTCCCATTCAATTCCGTGGGTGTCTATGCATAATTTTTGAGGGCCCTTAAAAGTGATGGTGCCTGTAAAACTGTTGAACATGAGGCCATTGTAGCAAAAAAAGCGACTGTTTGCAATGCGAAAGGGGCGGCAACTTTTTTAACGTTAAAAAAGTTGCCTACTCCGAAGCGAGGGTTTCCCCGCCCCTTAAACCCCACCCTTTCCCGGCACGGCTTAGGGCTAACGCCCTAAGAACCCAGTTTTTATCTTTTACGGTTATTTCTCAGTTAACATACTCTTTTATTTTTCAAATATTTACGCTTGCGTCTGTGGACTTTGCCACCCCCTGTTTTTACAAGAAACGGCCTTCCGCGGCACACATACACCTTAGCAAGGGCATGCTGTGTACTCGAAGGATGTTTTCCGGTCTTTTCCGCATAGGAAAAATAAACGAAGCTGTTTTCATTGCATTTTTTTTACTGCCACGCAGTACTTCACTCTGAACTTGCTTCAAGGGCTTTATACGCACCAGTCCCCGCTACTCCAGCTGCTTAAAGTTCTTCATAAGCGCAAGGAAGGTTGTGATGTGGTTCTTCGTGCGCTTTAAGAGAGGAAGACAGCCGTTCTCGAATTTGTTGTTAAGCTCATCCCAGTTGGAGATAATGTCGTATGTACCGCGTGTCCTTTCGTGCACCATCTCCTCGTAATAGACCAGAATCTTCTGCAGTGCCTTTAGGGAACGCTCAATGATTGCCCTGACCTTTATGTTTATGGAGTCGATTTCCATGTTAAAGTTTGCAACCACGCCCTCGTTAACGCCAAGGCGCAGGTAAAGGGAATTTAGCTTGTAGCCCTCCGCAAACTTTGTGTCAAGCTTTGTGTCAAGCTCCGTAACCGCCGCCTGCAGGTCGCTCAGTTCATGGTAGAGCTTGGAAAAATCCGACACGTAGTTCTGCCGGTTACAGTTGGCGATTATCTCAAAATTCTCCACAAATTTGGCGAATTCATCGCGGAAATAAAGGGCAAAGAAGGAATTCAAGTATAGTAAGGCGTTGCAGTGCTCAAAGCAGTGGGCCTCGCTCTCCACGTACTTCTCGTTTTCTTTTGCATTGTAGAATTTAAGCGGAACAAGTGCGTGGCCTGCAAAAACATCGTCAACAAGCTTTTTCTGGCTTTCTATGACCCGCTTGTGGTGAATATTCTCTATTGTTGACCGAAAGTTCTGGTAAATTCCCTCAAGATAAGGCTTTAATATGTCGCGGGAATTGGGTGGTTCCGGGAATTCAGCGTCGGGATTGTGGTTGACGAGCCTTATCATGCTCTCAAAAACCCGCTTGGACTCCATTGAGCGCATTATGTCAATCTGCTGCTTAAGGCGGAAGAAATGCTGGTCTTCCAAGCCGCAAAGCTTCTTTAGGAAGGCAAAAACCCCGCCCCATTCGCTAACGCCAAGCAAAAGATTAGTGGCATTCAAAAAGTCCACCACAAAATCCTTGGCATAGGGAGTGGGCACATTGTCAAAGCGAGGAATTTCCTCAAATGAATTTTCCCTGAACACGCCATGGAATTTTCTGAGCCCCGCATAGTAGTCAATCACGCAGAACTGTTTAAGGCGCACAAGTGAATTGTAGGTGCCGTTGATCTCCCCGGCATGCTCATTCTCAAGGCCGTCACGCAGGGCAACAAAGAAATTCATCCCCTGTTCGGCAAGGCTCTTTAGCTCTATCTTCTTTGCAAGCTCCTGAATGCACTCCTCAGACAGCTTTACGACTATCTCGTGCTGTTCATCGTTCAGCGAATAGTTCAAAACCTGGGCCGCATAAAAATCGTCCTGTGTGTTCTGGATAAAATACTCGCGGAAGGGTGCCACCGCCGAATACACCTGGTAGATAAATTTTGCAAACTGTGCGTTCATCAAATCTTTTTTTAAATTGAAATATTTATATCCGGACTTGTTGAGCTGCCTCTGCATGGACTTAAGAGCCCTTGACCCGCTGTTTGAGCTGATGTCATGCCCTACTATAAAACTCAAAAGGCGCATAAAAAATCCGGATTTTACTTGTTTTTCTTCTGACATATTTCTATTATGCCATATTTTTCTTTAAATTCAAGGGATTTTTAAATTTTTTGGGCGGCGCTCGGCCTTCCGAAAATCCCTCCATGGATTTTCGGAAGGATTGCAGAATCGCTTCGCAATTCTTCATGCTGCTAAATCGCCCATCCATGGGCTCTTTGGGGCTTTCAAGTTCGCAGGTAATGTCCTCCATGGATTTTCGGAAGGATTGCAGAATAACAATTAACCGTCACCCTGAACTCGTTTCAGGGTCTGTTCCACCATTCATCCGTGGTTCGACAAGATTACCATATTGTATATTCGTTATACTAGTTCGCGGGAAATCCGGTATGCAAAAAAAGGCGCGGCAGGTGCTGGAAGGGCCCGCCGAAGGCGGGTTGCGGAACAAAGTGGAGCAATGGAACCCTGCAAGCGCCACACACGGGAAATGCCCGGCAGCAAAGAAGCAGATGGACAGCAAAGCCAAGCGCCGCCATACAAAAAACACGGGAATCAATTTTGGGCTCCGCTCCCAGGTAAATACGTCTGATAAACCCGCTGTGTCGCGGAATAGGAAATTAAACTCACTGCGTTCGTTCCGCTCCAATGCGTGTTTTCAGCCGTATTTGCCTTCCGCTGCGCCCAAAATTGATTCCCAGCTTTTTGGCATAGTAAGTAAGGAAAAAGTTTCCACTTGTAAATTCACTTCAATAATAGTAGAATACATTCAACGGACATTCCGCAAAAATTTACCAACATTTTTACTTTAGAGGCATAAATTATGAATTTTGTTGAAGAAATGAAAAACAAGGCCAAGGAATACCAGAATTCGCTGGTTCTCCCGGAAGGAACAGAGGAGCGCACCGTACAGGCTGCCGCAAAGATTGTTAAGGAAAAGCTTGCAAAGACAGTCACCCTGCTCGGAAAAAAGGCTGATGTTGAAAAGGTTGCCGCAGAAAAGGGCGTTTCCCTTGAAGGAATCAGCGTGATTGACCCAGCTTCGTCTGAATGGCTTGAAGAATTTGGAAAGGAATATTTTGAGCTCCGCAAGGGCAAGGTTAACAAGAAGACCGGTGAGGCAGAAGTTCCCGATGTTGAGGCTGGAAAGGCCTACATGCTAAAAGATCCGCTCAGCTTTGGCGCAATGATGGTCCGCACTGGAAAGGCAAACGCAATGGTTTCCGGTGCCTTGAGCGCAACGGCAGACCTTCTCCGCGCAGGCCTTAAGGTAATCGGTACAGCCCCAGGAACAAAGACCGCATCTTCTTGCTTCGTCATGGACACCCACAACAAGAAGTGGGGAAAGGACGGTTACGTTATCTTTGCAGACTGTGCAGTTAACCCGCGCCCAACAAGTGAGCAGCTGGCAGACATAGCAGTTGATTCCGCAAAGTCTTGCCGCGAGCTTTTGGATGCAGAACCGGCGGTTGCCCTCCTCTCTTTCTCTTCAAAGGGAAGCGGCGGTAAGCTTGAGGACGTTCTTAAGGTTCAGGAAGCATTCAAGCTTGCTAAGGAAAAGGCACCAGACCTGCTTTTGGACGGTGAGCTCCAGGCAGATGCGGCCCTTATCCCCGAAGTTACGGCAAGAAAGTCACCTGGTTCACCAATCGAAGGAAAGGTTAACACCCTTATCTTCCCAAGCCTTGAAGCTGGAAACATTGGCTACAAACTTGTGCAGAGATTCGCTGGCGCAGACGCTTACGGCCCAATCCTACAGGGCTTTGCAAAGCCAATCAGCGACCTTAGCCGCGGCTGTTCAGTGGAAGAGATTGTGGTAACAAGCGCAATCACCCTTGTACAGGCAGGAAAAATCAGCTGATGGTTGTAAAATCAACAAAAAAGGCGGCGCTGGGGCTAATGGGGCTTGCCCTTTCCCTTGCGCTGTCACTGGCAATATCATCATGTGCAACGACCGGCGGCAAAAACTCAAAGGGTTTGACTTCCGGCCACGGCAAAGACTACTACAACACCCACTTTGCAGACGGCACAGCCATTGTAAATTCAAAAAGTGCATTCGACTCAGAGGATTCCATCCTTTTAACCTTTGCGGGAGACATAATGGCCCATACGCCAAACTGGTCCAAGGGCAACTTTCCCCGCATCTACAGGGACATTGAGGCCTTGATTAAGGAAAGCCCCCTCACTTTTGCAAACCTGGAGACACCGGTTGCGGAAAACCGTCCCTTCTCTAACTACCCTGCATTCAACGTGCACGGAGACTATGCACAGGCAGCAATAGACGCAGGATTCAACGTCTTTAGCCTTGCCAACAACCACACCAACGACCAGGGCTTAAACGGAATCCAGCAGACAAAGAAATACTTTGACGCAAAAATAGAAGCCACAAAGGAAAGCGACCGCCCAGTCTATGCGGCAGGACTTAAGGAAAGGCAGAACGGCCCCTGGAGCTACCAGGTAATAGAAAGCGGCAACTGGAAGATTCTTTTTGTTGCTGTTACAGAAATCCTCAACAGCCCAACCTGCTCTTCCTACATAGACTTTCTTGTTCCCAACAGCAAGAACCGCAGCATATTTATAGAAGACATGAAGGCTTTAAGAAAAGCCCACCCCTGCGACATATTCGTTGTAAGCATACACTGCTCCGACCCGGAGTACATCTTTACAATAAGAAGCAGCCAGAAAAACTTCTACCACGAGCTTTTAAATGCCGGCGCGGACGTAATCTGGTGCAACCACCCCCACGTCTCCAAGGACTGGGAAGTCGTGGCGGATTCTGGAAACGTTCCCCGCAAGATTATCTTCTATTCAATGGGAAACACAATCAGCGGACAGAGGACAAACCCGCAGTTTGCAAAGCCAGACACAAACAGGGACTACACCGGTGAAGGATACATAACCCAGGTGAGATTTTTAAAGGACAGCGACTCAAAGCTTTCCATAGCACTTGTAAATCCCGTCATCGTTACCACATACATTGCCCCCGACCGCTTCTACGAAATCAGGATTCTTGACGACAAGCTAATTGAAAAGCTTAACGCAGAAGGGCAAAAAAGATGGGGCAACTACCTAAGAGAGAGAAAAAAACTGATGGAGCAATTTGAAGGAAAAACCCTATGGCAATAGATTACAAAAGCCTTCCAGTCTACGAACAAAAGCAGCGCATCCTTGACACGCTAAAGGAAAACCAGGTAATTGTAGTGCAAAGCCCCACCGGCTCTGGAAAGACAACGCAGATTCCGGTAATCTTGCACGAGGCAGGCTATTCGGAAAACGGTGTGATTGCGGTAACCCAGCCAAGGCGCATTGCAGCCCTTAGCGTAAGCGAATTCATCTCCAAGCAGCTGCACACAAAGTACCCGGGCCTTGTAGGCTACAAGATGCGCTTTGAAGACAAGACGGACCTTACCACAAAGATAAAAATCATGACCGATGGAATCCTCCTGCAGGAAATGAAGCTTGACCCATGGATGTCCAAGTATTCCGTTGTAATGGTGGACGAGGCACACGAGAGAAGCCTTAACATTGACTTTGTACTGGGTCTTCTAAAAAGGGTTTTAGCAGAGCGCAAGGACTTTAAGGTGATAGTAAGCTCCGCCACGATGAACGCAGAAGCATTCAGCGAATACTTTGGCGGCTGCCCAATAGTCACCATAGACACGCAGATTTTCCCGGTGGCAATGGTCTACGATCCGCCTGCAATACCCGCAAGCACTTTAACAGACGCTTCAAGCGACGCCCTTCTTACCAAGATAGAACAGACGATTGACCGCGTGCTAGACAACAAGGAAGACGGCAGCATACTAATCTTCCTCCCCGGCGAAAAAATCATCAAGGACTGCGTGGAACGCCTTGCAAACGCCCCCTTCCACTCAAAGCTGCACCTGGTTCCCCTCTACGGAAGGCTGCCCAAGGAAGACCAGGAAAAGGTCTTTGACTCGCCCCCATTCGGAAAGAAAAAGGTCGTAATCAGCACAAACATAGCAGAAACATCCGTAACCATTAACGGAGTTACAACTGTAATAGACTCAGGCCTTGCCAAGCTCAACTTCTACAGCCCGCGCACATTCACGTCAAGCCTAATAGAAACGCCAGTCAGCAGGGCAAGCTGCAACCAAAGGCGTGGACGCGCAGGAAGAACCTGCCCCGGCACCTGCTACCGCCTCTACCCAAGAAAGGACTTCGACAGCCGCCAGGAATACACGACGGAAGAAATCTACCGCACGGACCTTAGTGAAGTTGTCCTCCGCATGGCAGAACTTGGCATTACGGACTTTGACAAATTTGACTTTATCTCACCGCCTCAGAAGGAAGGCCTCTTGGGAGCAGTCCAGACGCTGAACCTTTTAAAGGCCATAGAAAAAGACGGAACCCTAAGCAAAACAGGAAAGCTCATGGTGGAATTCCCACTGGAGCCCCGCGTTAGCCGCATCATCGTAGAAAGCATCATGCGCTACCCGGAAGTCCTTGAAGAAGTTCTAATAGCATCTTCATTCCTTAGCGCAAACTCCCCCTTCGTACTTCCGCCCGGAGAAGAAATGGACGCAAGAAAGGCCCACCACTCATTCCGCGACTTACAGGGAGACTTTGTTAGCTACGTAAAGCTCTTTAAAAACTATGTGTCCGCAAGCAACAAGGAAAAGTTCTGCAGGAACAACTACCTTGACGAGCGCGTAATGGCAGAAATCCTCAACATAAAAATACAGCTGGAAGAAATCGTATCGCAAAGGCTACAGCTTCCAATCACGGGTGGCGGCAGCATGGACGACTACCTCTGCTGCATTGCAAGCGGAATGATTCAATTTGTGTGCGTAAGGGAAGGAAGGGAAACCTACCGCAGCCTAACAGCCGACCACATAACGATCCACCCCGGCTCATCCATGTTCAGGACAAACCCGCTCTACATCGTTGCAGGCGAAATCGTAAAAACAAGCCGTATGTTTGCAATGAGCGTTTCCCCACTTACCAAAAAAGAGCTTTACAAAATTGACCCCAATCTGGAAAGCCAGCTAAGCTCTGCCCGCGGCAAAAAGGGAAGAAGCCTCACCGGCAACCTTGAATACGAAGGCACGTCCTTCCGCGAAAAGGAAAAGTCGGAAAAAGAAAAATCCAAGAAAAGCAGAAAAGAAAAGAAAGAAGCAAAGGCCCAAGAAAACACAATCAGCTTTGGCGGTGAAATCTTTGAATTTGAAAAGACCAAGGGCAAGAAAGTCGTCAAGCTCCCCTGGGACAAACTCAAACCAGCGGCAAAGACAGAAGAAAACCAGAGCCTTCTTGCACAGATTGGCGAAATGCGCGGCTGCATATACCCGGGCCACGGCTTCAAACTCATGAACGGCGAAAAGCTTGAGCTAATCATCAAGGCAGCAAACCGCCTGAACCTAGACCCCATTGCGGAAGACCGCTGGCAGCGCAAAATGAACATCAACATAAACAGCGTGGAAAGCGACGGCACGACGGGACTTGTAAAACTTGTAAATTCCATCGACTGCCTAATGCGCGTAACCGTTGCAAAGCAGGCCTCCCACGAACTGGGCTTCATCTGCCTCTTCACGGACGGAAACGGCACATACTGGTTCAAAGTCTCGCGCGGATTTGCCACGGCACTCAACGAAAGCCTCTCCTCACTGGAAAAGCTCATCGATGACGCAAGCAATTCAGACCTCTCGGTTGCACAAAAAGAAAAAGTCAACATGGTCTACCGTGTGCTAAACAGCATGTACGAATAGCCCTCCTGAATTTTTTTCTGGAGCCACCGTCATCTTTTACTGCCTGCAATTTTCCCAAATTGCAGGATGCAACTTAACCCCCGCTTTCCAGGGTTCCGCATTCGCTCCATTGCCTAACGGCAACGCGTTCCGCGCCCTTCCAATCGGGGCTAGGCTTTATCTGCTAGAGGGATAGGCTAAGCAAAGCATAAAACTTTCTTCTGTACTTTGTATGGAAGAAGTTTTTTGTTTTAAATTAGCCACAGTCTATTTAAAACGGTGTGTAGCCTTTTTTTGACTTTAGCTTGCCATCTGGGTAGAAGGTGTATTCGTACCAGGCTTCGATGATGCCAATAGTTGTTGATAAGAGTTTTTCGTGGATTAGATTATCCATATTATCATATTCGTACCAGACTTCGTATATGTTTTCTTTTTCATATATTTTGTTTCCTTTCTGGTCGTATTTGTACTTTTTTTCAATACCGTCGGAATCCGTTTCATGTATCATATTGCCCATGGAGTCGTATTCGTTCCATTTTTCAAAGCCGTCTGAACGTTTTTCATGTATTTGATTTCCTTTCTGGTCATATTCGCACCATTTTTCAAAACCTTCTGAATCTTTCTGGTGTATTAGATTTCCTTGCAAGTCGTATTCGTACCATTTTTCAAAACCATTGGATTTTTTTTATGTATTATTTTTCCTTTCTGGTCATATTCGTACCATGTTTCATTGCCATCGAAATTTTTTACATATATTTTGTCTCCTTTGGAGTTGTATTTGTACCATGTTTCAATCCCATAAGAGTTCTTTTTATGTATTAAATTTCCTTTAGAATCATATTCATACCATTGTTCAAACTTTAGCTCATAATCGGAAAAAATTTTTTCGTGTATTATATTTCCATTTGAGTCGTATTCCTTACTGAATTCAAATTCTGAGTTAAAAGTATTCTTTCCATGAATTTCTTTTCCTTTTTCGTCATAATCTGTAAAAGAATCAAGTATTACCCACTTGTTGACCCTTTTTCCGTCTACGGTTACTTCTTTATAAACTTTGTCGCCAAGGCTCTGCGCTACTATGGGGAATGTTGCAGAAAGTAAAAGTATAAGGCTAAGAATAGAAATTTTTGTTTTCATGGCTGTTCCTGTAAATATTATTATAGCATAATAATCTGGTTTGAATATGGCTTTTTCTTTTAAATTAGCCGCTGATTATTTAAATGGTATGTAGCCTTTTTTTGACTTTAGCTTGCCATCTGGGTAGAAGGTGTATTCGTACCAAAATTCGCTGCCGTCAGCGTAAGTATCTTTCATGTGTGTTATGTTTCCTTTAGAGTCGTATTCGTACCATGTGTCAGACATGTCTGAATATTTTTCATGAGTTTTATTTCCGTTAGAGTCATATTCGTACCATATTTCTAAGTAGGTTGACTGCTCAGATGTTCGTTTATAGAATTCGTGTATTAGCTTTCCATTCTGGTCGTATTCGTAGTAGACTTCGTTGCCGTTGGAATTCGTTGTACGTATCTTATTGCCCCAGGAGTCATATTCGTACCATGTTTCTATGCCGAAGTCTTTTTCATATATTAAGTTTCCTTTCTGGCCGTACCTTTTTTCACGGCCGTCGGAATTTGTTTCATGTATCATATTGCCAATTGAGTTGTATTCGTATGTTTTTTCCTCCCCTTTGGTGTTTTTTTCATGCAGCAAGTTGCCCTTGGAATCGTATTCATACCACTCTTCATAGTCGGGTGGGCGTGTGGGGTCGTATTCATACCATGGGTCAAGGCGGAAGAATTCTTTTTTATATGTTAGCTTTTTGTTTACATCGTATTCCTGCCAGTATTCATGCCTGTCGTCCTTGCCGTGAAATTCATTTCCCTCTTCATCGAAATCCTTAATTTGTGATAGCATTACCCACCTTTTTACCTTTTTTCCCTTTACGGTTACTTTTTTGCAAAGCATGTGGTCAATCTTTTCTTCTTTGCAAACTTCGTCCTCTGAGTTTTCTTCTTCTGTTTCTAATGGCTCGGATTCTTCACCACTATCTCGGAGGGGAGTGTAAATTTTTTTGGACTTTATCCTTCCGTTTGGGTGGAATGTGTATTCATACCAAAATTCTATGACAAAATCAAAATCTGAGTATTTTTCATGTATTATATTGCCCATGGAGTCGTATTCGTACAATGTTTCTCTGTCTCTGGAATCTTTCTTGTGTATTAAATTTCCTTTCTGGTCATATTCGTACTAGTATTCAACGCTTTCGGATCCTGTATCTTTATTGTGAATTTTCTTTCCGTCTTCGTTGTATTCTGTAACAGAATCGTAGAGCAGCTCCTTGATGACTTTTTTTCCATTCTCGGTTACTTCTTTGAAAACCCTGTCGCCAGGATTTTGCGCTGTTGAGGGGCGTGATGCGGCCAAGAGGATTATTAGGCTTAGAATGGAACTTTTTGTTTTCATGTTTTTTCCTTATGAATAAAACTTTTACTTTTGCGAAGAACTGGCTTTACCAGACTTGCAGATTATCGGGTCTAGCCCGATAATGACATGCTCTTGCTGACATGTTGTCTGTTGGCATGGTGCTTGCTCTTGCTGACATGCTGCTCGCTAAGTGTCTACTATTATATAAGTATAACGAGCTTTGCATAGGGGAAAATGGGGCTTTTCTTGCTTGGGCTTACTTGATATTAAGCCTAGCCCCGATTGGAAGGACCCGCGCAAGCGGGTTGCCGCAAGGCAATGGAGGCGGGAGCCGGAACCCTGGAAAGCGGGTAAAAATTGCTTCCTTGCAATTTTTACCCACAAGTTTTCTTACGAAAACTTGCAGTGTGTTATCTGCAAACAAATGACGTGCCGTCCATGGCACTATTGGTTAAAGGGAAAAATTGCATGGTTTTGGCCGGACACGGAGTGCCGGACACAGTTAAAAGACAAAATACGCTCCAGAAGAATGGCAAATTGTTGATTTAGGCTAAAATTTTTGCAAAACCCTTTTTTTCTTTGCAAAAATACGTTATCTTATAGTATATGAATCTCCAGACTCAGTTGATAATAGACAAATTCCTCAGAAGGTGCTGCAAGAACTTTACAGCGCGCGATGTGTCTAGGCTTACGGCTGAATTTGGAGGCGAATTTAAGATTTCTTCAAAGGAAGCCCAGGAATACCTGGAGTCAAGCCCCCTTGTTTTTTGTCTGGAAAACGGCCGCTACATTACAAGGGCCGGGGTTTTTACCGGGGAACTTTTTAGCATAAAACCCACCGCCAAGGAATTTGACCAGAGGATTCTGATTCCCGGCTCGCGCTGCATTCCCTTTGTGGACAGCGAAATTGTTTCTTCCACCCTGAATTTTTACGATGAGGACAATAAGAAGCTAAAGAAAAAGACCGCAGATTTTGACAGTGACCTTGCCATAGACATGTTCATTCTCTACGGGGAGGAATATGCGCCCCAGTACATTGTTGCAGACCCGGCAAACAAGGACCTGGACTTTGTTCAGAGGGAGTTTGAGCTTCCCAATACGGTGCGCCTTACGGGTATAGACATTACGCCATTCATAGAAAAGTACGGTATGCAGAAGGGGGACCGCTTTCTCTGCTGCGTTTCGGACTGGGACCGTGGCGACATAAGGATGACTGTGGTTCACGACGGGGACAACGTCTTTAACCGGGGGCTTGAGGGCAGCATGCGCCTTGAGTGGTACAAGACTCTGGAGAGCGCCCTGCAGCGTAGCTTTGACATTGACGGCCCCTGCGCCTGCATGGAAGACCAGCTTGCAAACGTCTTTTGCAGGGAAATAGAGCGGCTTTGCATTCCATTGTGCGGTTCTATAGAAGAATTCATCAATCAATATGCCCAGAACGTGGGAATTCAGCCCTTTGGAGTTGAGTCGCGCTTCTGGCACAAGGGTAAGGACGTTCCTGCCGTTGGTTCCTGGAACGAAGAGGATCTTGACAGGATTGAGCAGAACCCGGCCTACAAGGGCAAGGACTTTTTGTGGTTCCACGTTCCGCCGGAGATTGTGGACCAGTACATAATCAACATGCATTTTAAGCGCAAGGTGGACATTCCGGGCCTGGTAAGCTTTATGTTTCCCAAGGATTATGTCTTTCAGGAAGGCGAAAAAGAAGATGTTCTGTTGAAACTAAAGGAACGAAGTGATATAATCTCTAAAAAGTACAACTGGTTTGCGGATCAGGACTGTGGCGAGGTTAGGGAAAAGGCTCTGGGTCTTTTTTCCAAGGTGAACGAGCTTGTTTTTTCCATAGATTCGTCCAGTGATTCCATGGGCAAGTTCCCCCAGCAGGAGCTTGTTGTGCTTACGCAGCTTTATTCGCACCTGGTGAGGATTCTTCATTCCGTGGCGGAAAACGACCATGTGGAGGAGGACAGGGCTGCGCTTTTGCTTTCTTTGGAAGGCATGGAATGGAATTTTGAAGACATTTGTGACGTTCTGCGGGAAGCCGTGCTGTCACAAAAGACGAACAGATTTAAGATTGTAAGATGACCTTTGCAAAGAGGTTGGGGAGAAAAAATGGATTCCGCTTTTAACATTTGTCAGCTTATAGAAAACGGAGGGGTTTTTGACAATATTGAAGGTTCAACCCCGGAAGAAATCTATGATGCCGTTTCCAAGATTGTGCCGCTGCCGATTGGCCTTGAGCGCACCGTCTTTAGGAACGAGCTTGTTGAGCGCGAGAAAATCCTTAGCACGGCTGTTGGCAACGGGATTGCAATTCCCCACCCCAGGAAGCCGCTTATAAAAAACGATGAAGACCAGCGCATCATAGTCTGCTACCCCAAGAAGCCCCTTTCCATGGGTGAGCCGGATGAGCGCAAGGTGGGCACAATGTTCATTCTGCTTTCAAAGTCCAACCAGGTTCACATTCAGGCGCTTTCTACCATTGCAAAGCTCATTCACAAGAAAGACTTCCGCGACCTTTTGGAAACACGGCCGGACATAAAAAAACTCACTTCAGCAATTGTAAATTCAGGCGTTTAGGGAAGGTCCTTAGACCCTTAAAAGGAGAAGTATATGAATACAAAAGATTTGGAAGCTGTAGCGCTTTCCGTTCGCAGCCTTTCTATGGATGCCATTCAGAAGGCAAATTCTGGCCATCCGGGAACACCACTTGGAGCTGCGGAACTTGCGGCAGTTTTGTACGGCGCTGTAATGAAGCACAATCCTGTTGACTCTTCATGGGTTGACCGCGACCGCTTTATTCTTTCTGCAGGACACGCATCCATGTTCCTCTATTCAATCCTGCACTTGGCAGGCTACAAGGTTTCCATGGACGACATAAAGAGCTTCCGCCAGGTTGGCTCAAAGTGCCCGGGACACCCGGAGCGTGGATACACAGACGGTGTTGAATGCACATCCGGCCCACTCGGTCAGGGCATTGCCGCTGCCGTTGGTTTTGCGGTTGCAGAATCAATGCTTGCAGAGCGCTTTAACACAAGCCGCCACACAATCGTTGACCACTACACATACGCTTTGACAGGCGAAGGCTGCCTTGAAGAGGGCGTTTCCCAGGAAGCATGTTCCCTTGCAGGAAACCTTAAGCTTGGAAAGCTTATCCTTTTCTATGACGAAAACAAGATTTCCATTGACGGAAGCACGGACATCACCTTTACGGACGACATCCAGAAGCGCTACGAGTCATACGGCTGGCAGGTTCTCCGCGGAAGCATGTACAACATCAAGGAAATCATTGACCTTGTTGACATTGCAAAGGCAGAAAAGAACAAGCCTTCTATCATCATCCTCAAGTCTGTAATCGGTAAGGGCGCTCCAAAAGAGGGTACAGCAGACGTTCACGGCGCACCGCTTGGCGTAGATGGTGTTAAGGCTGCAAAAGAGGCACTTGGTCTTCCTGTGGACAAGGACTTCTACGTTGTTCCTGAAGCATATTCATTCTTCGAAAGCCGCCGCAAGGAACTTGCCGCAGCAGAAGAAGAGTGGAAGGCAGAATTTGACGCATGGTCAAAGGAAAACCCAGACCTGCGCAAGAAGTGGGATGCCTACTGGACAGAAAAGCAGACAGCAGACTGCCCTGCCCCATCATACAATGTTGGCGACAAGCTTGCCACACGCGATGCTAGCGGAAAGAGCCTTAACGTTATGGCAGACCGCTTTGAATGGCTCGTTGGCGGTTCAGCAGACCTCCAGGCACCAAACAAGACAAAGGTTAAGAATGACGACGGAACATATTCTCCTGCAAACCGCAAGGGACGCACAATCGAATACGGTATCCGCGAATTTGCAATGAGCCAGGTGATGAGCGGCATTAACCTCCACGGTGGTCTCCGCGCATTCGGCGCAACATTCCTTGTGTTCAGCGACTACCTGCGCGGTTCACTCCGCGTTGCAGCACTTGCAAAAATTCCTAACATCTACATCCTTACTCACGATTCAATCTATGTTGGCGAAGACGGTCCTACCCACCAGCCAATCGAAACCCTTGCAGCCCTCCGCGTTATTCCAAATGTACAGGTTTTGCGCCCGGGCGATGCAGAGGAATCCCAGGTTGCATGGGAAATGGCTTTGGAATCAAAGGATCACCCGGTTTGTATGGCATTCAGCCGCCAGGCACTGGTTGTTTACGCAAAGGAAGACAAGGACTGGCAGAAGAACGCCCGCCGCGGTGCATACATCGTGCAGAAGGGAGCAGACACTCCGGACATTACAGTTCTTGCAACAGGCTCAGAAGTGAACATGGCACTTGAAGCCGCAAAGAAGGTTTCTTCAAAGAAGATCCGCGTTGTTTCTGTATTTGACCTTACAAAGCTTTCCAACGACGAAGCCTTGCAGAAGGAAGTAATCGGAGGAGCAAAGCGCGTTGTTGTTGCAGAAGCAGGTTCCCGCATGGGATGGGAAGGCTTTGCAAAGAAGTCCGACCTCTTTACGCTCAACGACTTTGGCGAATCTGGACCTGCCGCAAAGGTTGCAGAACACCTTGGCTTTACAGCAGACAAGCTTGCAGAGCTTTTGGCAAAATAAACTTCTGACCGGAGATTTGGCCGGTTAAAGCAAAAGGCCGCTTCTTTGCAGAGAAATCCTGTAAAGAGGCGGCCTTTTTGTTTACTATAAAAAATGCCAGTCCACCCACCAAGCACGGCAGGGATTGGATTACAAAATTGCATCCGTGCAATTTTGTAATCGCAAGTTTTTTAGAAAAAAACTTGCTGCATGCTTTCTGCCAACAAATAACGCGCCCTCCCTGGCGCGCTTTTATGTAGCGCAAGCGGAAATGCGGAAAGCCCTTTGCAGACAAAAGCGCCGCAAAGAAAAAAATCAGAAGGAAACAATCTCTTCAAACACGCTGATTGCAAACTGGTCGGTCATGCCGGAAATGTATTCAATCACGCACTTTTCAAAGCTTTCCTCTTCGTTTATGTTGAACACTTCCTGGGTCTGGCACCTCATTATTTCCTTGCGCCCGCTGTCGTAGTTTGCGTAGCGGATTACCCAGTCAACAAAAGTCTTTAAAAGCTTGGGCGTGTACTGCAAAGTCTGCTCAAGGCGGTGGTTCTGGGCGTAAATCCGAGTCTTCATCAGGGTGCGGTAAATAGTGCCAAGGACAACCTCCGCATACTTCTGGAATTCCAAAAGGCGCCAGTTGTTGTAGATGTTTGCAAAGCTAAACCTCTTAAGCTCCGTTATGTACTTAAAGTAAGGCTCGCTAAAGCAAAGCCCCTTCTCCGGGGATGAGTTTTCGCAAAGGTCCACAATCATGTCGTTGATTAAAACCGTAGTGTTTACAGCCCTTCCAGAACGGTGGGCGGCAGTCTCGCTGTTCTTCTTTCCGCTTGCATCGCGGCCATCGTAAAAGCCCAGTGTGCTTGCAACAATTTCGCGCAGCTGCCTGTAAGCCCCCATGTCCAGAATGTGGTAAGTGCGTGCGTCTTCTATGTCCCTGCCAAGGAATGCAATCTTGTCGCTTATCTTTACAACGCATCCTTCCCAGGTAAAAGGATTTGTTAGGCCGGGCCGCTTTATGTCGTAAAGGTTCATTGCCTCTTCCCGCGGCTTTAGCGAATGCTGGTCAATTTCCCCGCAGTGGCAGATGAGTCCGTCTCTTACCGCATAGGTAAGGTTAAGGTTGCGCTCAAATCCGTTTGGGTCGCTAAGGGTATCTATATAGTCTGCAAAAAAAAGTGAATTGCGCTCGTGCCAGAATTTCTTTGGCGCATTCTTCCCCTCCTTCTGAACCATGAGCGAATTCAGAATTGATTCTCCCGTATGCCCAAAAGGTGCGTGGCCAATGTCGTGACCAAGGGCAATTGCGCTTGCAAGTTCCGTGTTAAGGCCAAGGTATTTTGCGGTTGTGGTGGCAACGCTTTCCACGTGGTTAACGTGTTCCATTCGAGTGCATATGTGGTCGTTGTGGGGGGCATAAAAAACCTGGGTTTTGTGCTTAAGCCTGCGGTATGACTCGCAGTGCAAAAGCCTCGTGTAGTCCCTTTCAAATTCTGAGCGAATGTCGTTACCCCGGTTGTAAAGCGAATTCTCCCTTTTAATGCACTGTTCCCAAATGGGGTTGTCCGGGCAAGTGCGAACCTTTGCAAATGAATCTTTCATATTTAAATAATAGCAGATTGGCCTTGAATTCTCAATAATTTTTTCTTTCTTCTTTTTTTGGAGCAGCTGTCTTGGTGGACAAACGTTTCTTTAAAAAAACACCTTGCCATTTTGTACGGGCTTTCCGGGGTTCCGCGGGGCCCTACCCGCTCCATTGCTCCACTTCGTTCCGCAACCCGCCTGCGGCGGGCCCCTCCAATCCCGGCTAGGTTCTATCTGCTACAGGCGAAGCACTACCTTGATTTACCCCGTCTCCAGAACCCATTGGACAGGCGTTAATTTTGCTAGTATCAGTGTAAAACCTTGAGACAAAAGATAAAAATATGCTATTATAAAAATCAAAATATTTACGGTTCAGTTTACAATGACACTTTCTGGCAGCATAAACTGTTTACCGTGGATAAGTAGAATATTTGTTATGTGGACGCCCGCACTGGGGCGCTTTTGGAGGAAAAATGGGAAAAATAGTTTATTATATATTAGTTATTGTTTTGGTTTGTCTTTTTGTTATATATAAAGTCTTCAGCAACAAAAAAATAAAAAACAATGAACAACAGAAAGGAAAAAACACTAAAACCTATACAGAAGAAAAAGAAATACCAGCAGATGAGAATAAAAAAATTGATTCTTGCATTGGAGAAATAGTTGATCTTATTGCAATTAAAATTGGAAATCAAAAAAGAGAAATAAATCCAAGAGATGCAATTTTTTGTTCAGGTAATTTAATTGGTATGTTTATGTTTTTATCCTTCGATATAAAATATCAGGAACTTGAGCCCGGAAGTGTTTTACTGTCAAATGAAGCAAATGAACTTGGACCAAAAGTTATTACTCGACTTTTATATGAATTAAAAAAATATGAAATAGAAATCGACAAAGCAGATGATTCCAATATTTATAAATCATCATTAACATACTTAGAAATACTTGAACGAACCCAAAAAGATGCAATGGAAATTATGAAAAAGTACGGTTTTGATTATAAACAGGCTTTGATAATTTGTATCTCAGCGACGGCATTTATAATTCAAAATGTAAGTTCAAATGTTGATGTAAATGAAGGATTTGGAATTGCTACTTATGGAATTATCCAAGGCAGTAAAACAATTCCTTATAACTATAAATAACACATAACAAAGGTTCGTAGCCGACAGCGGGTCAAGCCCGCTGCGGTACAACCAGTTGTTATGCTCACAGCCCACTGGGCTGGTGGTTTTATAGAAATATAAATATTGTTATGACGACAGGCGCAGTCGCGTGGCTAAAAAAGGATTAAAAAATGGATATTCAAGGACAGTTCAATTTAGTT
>Ga0256405_10003369_pt1 | contig 33112 bp, 36 predicted proteins | sample RumenRJG_02DNA_FD_189096 | JGI IMG/M metagenome (GOLD analysis project Ga0256405, IMG submission 189096) | Bovine rumen microbial communities from Lethbridge, Alberta, Canada - RJG_02 | ecosystem: Host-associated > Mammals > Digestive system > Stomach > Rumen | place: Canada: Alberta...
GTGGGCTCAGATAATGCGACAAAAATATCTTTTGGAAAAAGTTATCATGAATTGAACACATTTTTAAAGCTAAAATAAACTTAAAAGAGCCGAATTCATGATAACTAAAGATTCATGATTTGCGGCTCTGACCGGATACAGCGAATCGATCGCGGAGACGGGAAGACATACCGATGCGTTCATCGAGATCGGGGAACAGGAAAAGGAAGAACTGGACCGCAAGGTCAGGATCCTGATGGAACATATCCCGGAAAGACCGGAGATCGATATCGAATACTTCGTTCCGGATCTGTATAAGGAGGGCGGTTCCTACCGAAGAGAGAGGGTATCCGTCTATCGGATCGATATGCAGGAAAGAGTCCTGATCACAGCTGACAAAAGGAAGATCGACCTGTATTACATCACCGATATGGACAGTGATATCTTCAAAGGATACGAGGAGATATAAAAAAAGATCGTTTTCTGCCGTAATTGCGCGTTCTTGGTGATAACATGTTAGTAACATGCGCAAAAGAAACGTAGACATGCTGGAAGGCGATCTTTTTATCAATATCCTGCTGTTTGCCCTGCCGGTCACGGCATCCGGGATCATTCAGCTGCTTTTCAATGCGGTCGATATGATCGTCGTCGGACAGTTCTCCGGCAGCTCATCCATGGCTGCGGTCTCTTCTACGAGTTCTCTGATCTCACTGATCACGAACCTGTTTATCGGTTTATCGGTAGGAAGCAGCGTCTGTATCGCAAGAAGGATCGGTTCGGGAGACTATGAAAAGATCTCGGATGCGGTACAGACATCGATCACCCTGGCGCTGATCTTCGGGATCATCCTGATGGGATTCGGGATCGTCTTTTCCCGTACTCTGCTGGAGATGATGAAGTCTCCTGTGGACGTCATCGATCTGAGTACTCTATATCTGAGAGTCTATTTCACCGGCATGCCTGCGACGATGGTATACAACTTCGCTTCCGCGGTACTTCGTGCCAAAGGCGATACGAAACGTCCTTTACTGGCACTGACGATCTCGGGAGTCCTCAATGCGCTGCTGAACCTGTTCTTTGTGGTCAGCCTGAAGATGGACGTGGCAGGTGTCGCGCTGGCCAGTTCCATTTCCGCCTATGTCTCGGCGATCATCGTCCTGATCGTACTGGTCACCGATCCGGGTTTCACCCGTTTCGATCCGAGACATCTGTATATTGAAAAAGGAGCCTTTGCGGATATCGCCAGGGTCGGTATCCCTGCAGGGATCCAGTCGACGGTCTTCTCGATCAGCAATGTCGTGATCCAGTCTTCCATCAACAGTTTCGGAAGTGCGGCCATGGCCGGAAACGGTGCGGGAAGTTCCATCAGCAACTTCATCTATTCGGGAATGAATTCCTTCTATCAGACCTGTCTCACTTTCACCAGCCAGAACGTCGGCGCAGGGAAGATCGACAGGGTGAAGAAGATCCTGATCCTTTGTTTATTGGATGTGGCAGTGACCGGTATCGTGCTGGGATGGGCCTCCGTCTTCTTCGGGGAACAGCTTTTGAGTCTGTATACCCACGATCCTGAAGTGGTCTGTTACGGGATGATCCGTCTGCGCTACATCTGTATCCCTTACTTCATCTACGGCATGATGGATGTCCTGGTCGGATCCTTGAGAGGAATGGGTTCTTCGGTCGCTCCGATGATCGTTTCATTATTGGGAGTCTGCGCCTTCCGGCTCTTATGGGTCTACACCTATTTTCAGGTCCACAACACCTTTGAAGACCTCTTCCTGTCCTATCCGGTCAGCTGGATCATCACCGCAGGGACACTTCTGGTGATGAATATCATCGTATATGAAAAACTAATAAAGAAAAAAATATCATTATAATGTAAAATTTACAAATTATTTACGTAAAATATTTACATATATATAAGTATTTGTGTAAAATAGAACTGTCTAACCGGGGGATATGGTGTTGCAGGAGGTAACGAAATATGCCTGAATTCAAGTATGAAATCAATGAAAAACTGGCGACTTTAAGCGAAAAGGGTGACTACACCTGTGAAGTGAACGTGATCACTTACGGGACCAACGGAAAGCCGAAACTGGATATCCGCAAGTGGAACAGAGCAGAAGACAGGATGCAGAAAGGGATCACTCTTACCAAAGAGGAGGCGTTAGCTCTCTTCGATGCGCTGAAGGAATTCGATTTCGAAACGCTCGGATGATAAAACGGCGGATGAAATATCCGCTTTTTTAATGTTTTGAGGAAGAGCGTGTTCTGATATATTGAACTTTATTTCGTTGGGATATTATAATTAAATTGTTCGTATCGGAACAATCAGACGGAGGGAAAGTGGACCGAATATTTGACGTCATCTATGCCAGCAAGGGCCTGTATCAGGAACTGCTCAGACCGGTGTGCCGGAAGTATGGTCTTACGGATTCGGAGATCATGATTTTACTGTTTCTGTCTGACGGAACGGACAGGAATACGGCGACCGATATCGTTATCGGACGCCGGATCAAGAAATCCGTCGTTTCCGCTTCCCTGAAGGATCTTCAGGACCGCGGACTGATCTCCGGCTATTATCTGGAGGGCAATCACCGTTCCCTGCACCTGAAGGTCAATGAGAGCGCTTCTGAGATCATTTCAGAGGCGAAAAAGGTGAGAGAGGACTGTTATGACCTCCTGACGGAAGGACTCGACAGAAAGGAAAAGAACGATCTCAGAGCTTATCTGAAGATCGTGAATGAAAATATCACAAGGTACAGAAAATGAATTTACGGGTCTATTATCTGACCGGAGCGATCGCTCTTGTCATAGGCGCAGTCTTTGCGTTCATCGATCACAGGATATCTCTGGGGATCGTTCTGGCAGCAGTATTCAGTCTGTTCAACATGTTTCTTCTCGCTGAAAGCATGAAGAAGGTGATGAACAGTGAAGTTCCTTCCATCGGAGCAATGATGGGAGGGAACCTGATCCGATTCACACTGCTGTTTGCGATGCTGTATCTTGCCTATCGCTTCCCGAACACCTTCAGTATGGTCGGAGTTGCGATCGGTGTGACGCTGTTTATGATCGCCTTGCTGATCGATGCAGCGGGAAAGAGGAAAGGAAGGTGAGGATTTGAAGATCCAGGCGACCCTTTTATCGGTGATCATCATTACGGTGTTCATGGCTCTGCTGTTGCTTTATGTGAACAGGAAGCTCAGGGCATTCGATCCTTTGAGCAAGCCGACGGGCATCGTCCTTTTGGTGATCACGTTTGCGGAAATGATCGACAACATGGTCAAGGGAAAGACCAATGAACGGGTAGCGAAGTACCTGACCCCGTACATCATGTCGGTCGTGATGTACATCTTCCTGGCCAATATCGCCGGACTCTTCGCTCTGGAGACGCCGACGTCCAACTATTCGGTGACGCTGGTCCTCGGAGCACTGACCTGTATCCTGATCGAAGTCTATTCCTTCAAGGAAAGAGGACTGAAAGGATACATCAAGTCCTGGTTCGAACCGTTGGCTCCGTTCGTCCTCATCAACGTCCTCAGCAAGATCTCGACATTATTGTCGTTATCTCTGCGTCTGTTCGGAAACATCCTTTCCGGAAGCATCCTGATGTCGGTCATCTATCAGATGCTGGGATCGATCTCGAAACTGATCCCGGTCATCGGAAAGTTCAATATCGTCGGGGTCATCGTAGCCCCGGTCCTGCATTTCTACTTCGATCTGTTCTCGGGAGTCATGCAGGCATTCATCTTTATCACTTTGACGATTTCATTCATAGGCAAGGAACTGCCTAATTCATAAGGAGGAGAATTTATGGAAAAAGCATTACTTGGATTTGCGGCTGCGCTGTGTGTATGCGGTGGCTGTGTCACCGGTATCTTCGAAGGCAAGATCGCCATTCAGGCCGTCGAATCGATCGGTAAGAATCCGGATGCATCGGACAAGATCCAGTCCATGGCTATCATCGGTGCTGCCGTTTCCGAGACCTGTGCCATCTACTGTCTGCTGATAGCGTTCCTGATCATCTTCATCCTGGGAGCATAAGATGCAGATCGTCGATATTCTCGGACTTCTGGTCCCTGACGTCTGGACGGCTCTCACTCAGCTCTGTGCGAGTGCAGTGCTGTTTTTCCTGATGTATAAGCTCGCCTGGAAACCGGTACGGAAGATCCTGGATCAGCGCAGTGAGTATGAACACTCCAAACTGGCTGAGGCGGAGGTCCTGCAGAAAGAGAACGCAGAACTCAACGAACAGGCAAAGAAGGCGATCACGGATGCCAACAAAGAGGCAGAGGCGATCGTCAGAAATGCCAGGGAAGAGGGCATCACCGTCCGTGACGAGCTGGTCGAACAGGGAAGACAGCAGAGCAAGCAGCTGCTGGAGAACGCCCGGCGTGACATGGAACTTCAGAGAAGCAAGATGATGGAACAGATGCACGAAGAGATCGTGGATGCGGCGCTGTCTGCAACGGAGAAGATGCTGCAGTCGAAGATCTCCGCCGATACGGAAAAAGCGGATGTCGATGCTTTCGTCAAGGAAGTGATCAATAAATGAACATCAGTATCAGAAGTTATGCCAGAAACCTGATGGAACTGGCGAATCAGGAAGGTTCTGTCGACGATTGCTACAGAGAGATCAAAAGCATCAACGAAGAGCTCAACCGCAATGAGGAACTGGCGAAATACATCACCTCTTCCGAATACAGTTCCGCGCAGAAGAAGAGAAAACTGCAGGAAGTCTTTCATAATGAACTGGACGACTCCATCCTGTACGGTCTTTTCCTCACGATCGATTCGATCCCGCGCAAGCACATGGAGATCGAACTCATCCGTGAATTTCTGACATGCTACTATCAGGCCAGAGGAATGATCCTGGGTACGGCCTACAGCGCCAGAGAACTGACTCCCCTGGAACTCAGGAACCTGGAAGTCGCTTTTACCGTTCAGCTGGAACATTCCATCAAACTTGAAAACAAGATCGATCCGTCCCTGATCGGCGGCGTCAAGGTCGTCATCAACGAGAAGGTCTGGGACGGTACATACAAGGCCAAGATCGAAGAACTGCGTACATCTCTTCTGAAACACGATGCGGAAACGCCGGAAGAGATCGGGAAGCAGCTCAAGAAGGAGATCGAAGAAGCCGAACTGACATCGATCCGTACCGATTCCAACCGGACCACCGGATATGTGACGAGTGTCGCTGACGGTGTCGCCAATATCTCCGGGATCTACGATGCGATGGCAGGAGAACTGCTGAACATCGGCGGAACGAAAGCCATGGTCATGGACCTGGAAGAAGACAACATCGCTGCTGTCCTTTTAGGCAGTGACGGTGAGATCGTCAAGGGCACGCAGGTCACTTCCACCGGAAAGGTCGTGGAAGTTCCGGTCGGAGACGAACTCCTGGGAAGAGTCGTCGATGCTTTGGGAAGACCGATCGACGGAAAAGGTGCGATCCGTACCTCACAGACCAGACAGATCGAAGTCGCTGCACCGGGTGTCATCGACCGTTCTCCGATCAACGAACCGTTACAGACCGGTATCAAGATCATCGACTCCATGATCCCGATCGGAAAAGGTCAGAGAGAGCTGATCATCGGTGACCGTCAGACCGGTAAAACGGCGATCGCGATCGATACGATCATCAATCAGAAAGACCGCGATGTGAAATGTATCTATGTGGCGATCGGACAGAAGAACTCAACGGTCGCTCAGATCATAGAGAAACTTGACCAGTTCGGGGCAATGGCCTATACCACGGTCGTGGTCGCAGGAGCCAGTGAACTGCCGTCCTTGCAGTATATCGCTCCGTATTCCGGATGCAGTATCGGGGAATACTGGATGAACAAAGGGGAAGATGTGCTGATCATCTACGATGACCTCAGTAAACATGCGGTCGCCTACCGTACGCTTTCCTTACTGTTAAGAAGGCCTCCGGGAAGAGAAGCATTCCCGGGTGATGTCTTCTACCTGCATTCCCGTCTTCTGGAAAGAAGCGGAAAGCTGAGTGAACGGCTCGGAAGCGGATCTCTGACGGCACTGCCGATCATCGAGACCCAGGCCGGAGATATCTCCGCCTACATTCCGACCAATGTCATATCGATCACAGACGGTCAGATCTTCCTGCAGAGTGACCGTTTCAACAGCGGTATCCGTCCGGCTATCGACTACGGTCTGTCCGTATCCCGTGTCGGATCTTCCGCACAGATCAAGGCGATGAAATCCGTATCCTCTTCTCTGAAACTGGATCTTTCCCAGTATCAGGAAGTTCTGGATTTTGCGCAGTTCGGTTCGGATCTGGATCCTTCGACCAGAGCACGTATCGATCACGGACGGCACCTGGTGGAACTGCTGAAACAGCCGCAGTATAAACCGATGCCTACCGTCGATCAGATCGTCCTGCTTCTTTCCAACAAGCTGGGACTGCTCGATCAGGTGGAGATCTCCCGGATCCGGGAATATGAGAACGATCTTCTGGTAGAGATGAACTCTGTTCACCGTGATCTGATGAAGGAGATCGAAGAGAAGAAAGTGATCGATGAGGAACTGATGGAAAAACTGAAAGAGATCCTGACGATCTTTACGACACAGTTCTGTTTGATGGAGAAATAAATGGCAGGACAGATCAGTGCGATCAGAAAGAGACTGCAGACGGTCAATTCCACGAAGAAGCTCACCAAGGCGACGGAACTGGTCGCGACCGTAAAGCTGCAGAAATACAGTACGAACACGCAGTCAAATGAAAAATATGCGAAGAACCTTCGCCGTTTTATCACGGTCGCACTGAGAGGAGAAGCACCGGAAACGGAAGACAATCCGTTCCTGGTGAATGCGGAGGTAGACAATCCGCTGTATATCGTCATCACATCGAATTCCGGACTCTGCGGGAGCTACAACCAGGAAGTCCTGAAGTATGTGAAAGAGAACGTGTCCAAGGATGTGCCGATCTTTGCGATCGGAACCATCGGCTACAACTGGCTGATGAAGAATGACTATCTGGTCGTCAAGAAATACGACGAACTGGAAGATCTCAAGCCCTGGATCCTGAACGGTCTGATCTACAATATCCTGCTTCTGTATCGGAACAACGAGATCTCCGAGATCAATGTCGTCTATACGAGATACATCAATACACTGACCTACCGGCCGGAAACGCTGAAACTGCTTCCGATCACACCGGAGGAACAGGAAGGCGAGGCGGACATCCTTCTGGAGCCGTCGCGGAACGAAGTGCTCAACACCCTGATCCCGATGTATATCTCTTCGCAGATCTACGTCTGTTTCCTGGAATCGAAGACTTCGGAGAATGCGGCGAGACGGAATGCGATGAATGTCGCCAACAAGAATGCGGAAACGCTGATCAGTGAGCTGCAGCTCAACTACAACAAAGCCAGACAGGCAGCGATCACTCAGGAGATGAATGAGATCGTTGCGAGCGGCAGAAGATAGAAAGGGGTATCAGGATGAAAAATATCGGTGAAGTCGTACAGGTCATCGGACCGGTCGTGGATATGCGTTTCAATGACCGTCTGCCGAGACTCTACAATGCGATCGAGATCCCTTTTAACGATGAAGTGATCACCTGTGAGGTGGAACAGGATATCGGTGACGACAAGGTGAGATGTATCGCTCTGTCGCAGACCAACGGACTGACCAGAGGCATGCGGGCGATCGATACGGGGAAGGCCATCGAAGTTCCGGTCGGGGAACAGGTCCTGGGAAGGATGTTCAACCTGCTGGGAAAGCCGATCGACGGACTTGAGGATCTGAAGGATCCGGAAAAGGACGTCATCCATAAGAAGGCTCCTTCCTTTGAACAGCAGCAGACCAACGTCGAGATCCTGGAGACCGGGATCAAGGTCATCGACCTCCTATGTCCTTACATCAAGGGCGGAAAGATCGGACTGTTCGGAGGTGCCGGTGTCGGCAAGACTGTCCTGATGCAAGAACTGATCCATTCCATCGCGATGGAACACAACGGACTTTCCGTCGTGGCCGGTGTCGGTGAACGTACCAGAGAAGGCAACGACCTTTACTATGAAATGAAGGAATCCGGTGTTCTGGAGAAGACCGTCCTGGTCTACGGACAGATGAATGAATCTCCGGGTGCACGTATGAGAGTCGCATTAAGCGCTCTGACGATGGCGGAACACTTCCGCGATAAGGATAAACAGGACGTCCTCCTGTTTATCGACAATATCTTCCGTTTCTCACAGGCAGGATCGGAAGTATCTGCCCTGCTGGGAAGAATGCCTTCCGCGGTCGGCTATCAGCCGACCCTCGCGACGGAAATGGGCGAACTGCAGGAACGTATCACATCGACCAAGGACGGTTCGATCACCTCCGTACAGGCCATCTATGTGCCTGCGGATGACCTGACCGACCCGGCTCCGGCGACAGCATTCGCACACCTGGATGCGAAGACGGTCCTGGACCGTAAGATCGCTTCTTCCGGCCTCTATCCGGCAGTCGATCCTCTGCAGTCGACATCAAGAGCTCTGGATCCGAATACCGTAGGTCAGGAACACTATGATGTGGCCCTGCAGGTACTGGCGATCCTGCAGAAGTATCAGGAACTGCAGGATATCATTGCGATCCTGGGTATTGATGAACTTTCCGAAGAAGACAAGGCGATCGTCAATCGAGCGAGAAGGATCCGCAACTTCCTTTCTCAGCCGTTCTCCGTTGCGGAGAAGTTCTCCGGACTTCCGGGACGTTTCGTACATATCAAGGATACGATCCGTTCCTTCAAGGAGATCCTTTCCGGCAAGTACGATTCCTATCCGGAAGAGGCGTTCATCTACTGCGGTGCGATCGAAGACGTGATCGAGAAGGCAAAGGAAAAAGAGAATGCTGTTTAAGGTCAACCTGATCACTTACAGAGGAGCCTATCGGACCGTTGAGACGGAGAAACTGAATATCCCGACCTCGGAAGGGAGAAGGACCATCCTGTCCAACCATATGCCGATCATGATCCCGATCACGGTCGGAGTCATCGAGACTGCCAACAAGAACGAACTGTCGCACTACGCGATCAACAGCGGCGTGCTGTATTTTGAAAACAATGTCGCGGAGATCGTTGCCGACAGTATCGTCGATGTCGCTGAGATAGATGTGGAACTGGCCAGGAGAGAGAAACAGAAATACGAAGATCGGATCGCCGAAAGCAGGAACGAGAATGAGATCAACCGGGCGAAACAGCGGATGGAGATCGTTGAGAACCTGCTGAGAGCAGCCGAAAAATACGGGAAACAGTAAGAGGAAGGGAAGGACCTTCCTTTCTGTACGGGAGGAGATATGAGATACAGAGTAAACAGGAAGACGGGAGACCGGATCTCGGAGATCGGGATCGGTTCCTCCTACATGTATGAAGCGGGAAAAGAAGAAGCGGTAAAAGCTTTAAGAAAGGCCGTGGAAGGCGGGATCAACTACTTCGACCTGGCAGCCGGACACGGGGATTCGTTTCCGATCTACGGAGAAGCGCTTGAGGAATACCGCGACAGGATCTTCTATCAGATCCATTTCGGTGCGGAATACTCCAAAGGGGAATACGGATGGTCACTGGATCTCGATACGATCAAAAAGTCGGTCGAATGGATGCTGAAAGAGCTGAGGACAGATTATATCGATTACGGTTTCATCCACTGTCAGGATGAGCTCAGCGACTGGGAGACCTACAAGAAGAACGGGGTCTATGACTACATCCTGGAACTGAAAGAGAAGGGTATCGTCAGACACATCGGACTTTCTTCCCATACGCCGAAGGTGATCGAGAAGATCCTGGATGAAGCTGATGTGGATATTCTGATGTTTTCGGTGAATCCGGGCTATGACTTCGGAGAAGGAGAATACGCCTACGGTGAGACGGAAGAGAGAAGGAAGATCTATACCCGCTGTGAAGCGGAAGGGATCGGCATCTCAGTCATGAAGCCGTTCTCCGGAGGACAGCTGCTGGATGAAAAGACTTCACCGTTTGGAAAAGCACTGACCGTACACCAGTGTCTGAAATACATCCTGGATAAACCGGGAGTCCTTGTAGCCCTTCCGGGAGCGCAGAGCGTGGAACAGGTTGAAGAACTGCTGGATTACTACAATAAGACAGAAGAAGAACTGGATTATTCCGTTATCTCTTCATTCGAACCGATCCGCATGAGCGGAAAATGCGTCTACTGCAATCATTGCAAGCCGTGTCCGATGGGGATCGATATCGGTCTTGTGAATAAATACTACGATCTTGCGCTGGCAGGCGATGAGATGGCGAAAGAACACTACAACACCCTGGAGATCAACGCTTCCGCCTGTATCCAATGCGGACACTGCGATTCCAGATGCCCGTTCTCCGTGAATCAGAGTGAACGGATGAAAGAGATCGATGAATACTTTTCGAGATAGGAGGAAGACATGAAGAAACAGACTGCCGGAAGAAAGAATCTGGGAAAACTGGCTCCGAAATTTGCGGAGCTCAATGATGATGTACTGTTCGGAGAGATCTGGTCGAGGGAAAAGGAACTGTCTCCCAGAGACAGAAGTCTGATCACGATCGCGGCTCTTTTCTCTGCGGGACAGTATCCGCAGCTGAAAGCTCATCTGGCCATGGGCAGAGAACACGGTCTAAAGAAAGAAGAAGTCGTCGAAGCGATCACCCAGCTGGCGTTCTACTGCGGCTGGCCGAAAGCCTGGAACACCTTCCCATTGATCGAAGAAGTCTACGGAGAAGAAGATGTTTAGGAAACTCGTAAGGTCCAGACAGGAGATCCCGTATGAGGAATGTATCGGGATCCTGAAGGAAGAAAAGAGAGGGATCCTCTCCGTGCTAGGAGATGACGATTATCCTTACGGTGTTCCGTTGGATCACTATTACAGCGAGGAAGACGGATGTCTGTATTTCCACAGCGGGAAGTCGGGCCACAAGACCGATGCGATGAAACGTCATGACAAGGTGTCCTACTGTGTAATGGATCAGGGACATCAGGAGGAAGGCGAATGGTTCCTGCGTTTCCGCAGCGTCATCGTCTTCGGAAGGATCGAGAAGATCGAAGAGGAAGAGACCGTTCGGAAGATAACTTATCTTCTGAGCAGGAAGTTCACGGACGATGAGGCATTTATCGAAGAGGAGACCAGACAGTCCCTCAGATCGACGGTCTTATACCGGTTGAAGCCGGAACATATCTGCGGCAAGCGAATCAGGGAGTTATAAAAAAAGAATAAGGCGTGAAGCCTTATTCTTTTACTTCTTCGAACATGTCTTTTCCGACACCGCAGAGAGGACATACCCAGTCTTCCGGAAGATCCTCGAAGGCGATCCCGTCGTTCTCTTCCGGATCATAGACATATCCGCAGACGGTACAAACGTACTTCTTCATATCGATCTCCTTTCTGTCTTTATTGTATCGTAGAATCGTTATTTTGTTCCGCATCGTGCTCTTCCAGCATCTTCCGGAAAGTCGCAATGACATCTTCCAGATCGACGTGAGCGATCTCACAGACGTTCTTTAATGTCGTCTTTCTGGCTAATATCTTTCCCATCGGTGTCTTCAGGATCGCGAACTTCTCATCGATTTTGACGGCCTCTTCTTCCATCCAGGGATATTCTGCGAGGATCTCGCTCAGTTTCGTATTTTCGGTTAATTCCATAGTTTCCTTTCTACATCAGCGGCGCAAGAAGCCTCAGGACGCCCAGGAGGAATTCCCGGATGAGACCGCGGCTCGCTTCCTTCAGGGTGACTTCATGTCCGGCGGCGATCGCCTCCTCCAGATCCTTTCTGATCTCAGGGATCTTTTTACTGTTGTACAGATAGGTCCCGTTTTCAAAGTGGAGATAGAGACTGCGGTAATCGAGATTGACCGTGCCGACTGTCGCGATGATGTCGTCGGCGACAAATACTTTCGAATGGACGAATCCCGGAGTATATTCCACGATCCTGACACCGCCTTCGATCAGTTGACGGTAATAGGACTTCGTGATCCGATAGACCATCTTCTTGTCCGGAATGCCCGGAGTGATGATCCGCACATCGACCCCGCTCTTGGCGGACAGGATCAGGGCGTTGATCATTTCGGTATCGATGATCAGGTAAGGTGTATAGATGTAACAGTAACGGTTGGCCTGATTCAGGATGGACATATAGATGTTCTGAGCGACGATCTCATTGTCCAAAGGAGTCTCTCCATAAGGGGCGATATAGCCGTCCATCTCGCCCGGAAGGGGCTCTGCCTTGAAGGACAGGAAGGTATAGTCTTCATTCCGTAAGGCATTCCAGTGCGTCAGGAACATCACGGTATAGGACCAGACTGCTTCACCGGTGATCCGGATCACGTTGTCTTTCCAGTGACCGAAACGCTGCTTCACATTGATATATTCATCTGCGAGGTTGATGCCTCCGGAGAAGGCGACCTTTCCGTCGATCACCATGATCTTGCGGTGGTCACGGTGATTCAGGATGACTGACAGGACCGGGTTGATCCGGTTGAACGGAAGGACCTTGATCCCTTTCTCTTCCAGTTTCCTCGTATCGGAATCAGACAGGGTAAAGAAGGAACCCAGGTCATCGTACATGACCCGGACTTCAACGCCCTGTTTCACCTTTTCTTCCAGGATCTCCAGGATCCCGTTCCACATCTGTCCCTCTTCGATGATAAAGTATTCCAGGAAGATGAACTTTTCAGCCTTCTTCAGTTCTTCCAGCATCACCGGATAGCCTTCATCTCCCAGGCTGTAGTAATCGAAGCCGGTATTGCGGTAGAACGGATATCCCGCATATCTCGAGATGTAGTGGAACTGTCCCTTGAATTCCGGTGAACTCTCTTCCAGTTCCTTCAGCACTTCTTCATCCTGGATGTAGTAGCGGGCGGAGTTCTCTTCGCTTTCCTTGATCAGACGGTGTGTCTTACTGATGAACATATTGGCACCGAGGGACAGATACAGGACCGTTCCCGGGACCGGAAAGGCGATGATGATCAGGATCCAGCCGATATCGGAAGACAGATGACGGCTGTTTTTGATGATGGCGAGGACGATGACGATACTGAGGAGTCTCAGTGCCGTTTCGATCCATTTTGCCTGTTCCCCGAACCATTGGAAGATGGAGATCGTGATATAGATCTCGACGATCGCTGCCAGTATGATCCATCCCAACCGGCCGAAGATGATCTTGAGTGCTTTCATACGTTTCTATAGTAACACGTTTATGAGGAGCCCTTTCCGTTTATAATGGATTCAAGAGGAATCAGTCATGAACAATATGGAAATGAAACGGATCGGCATGAAGATGGGCCTTCTGATGGGCGCCACTATCGGTTTTGTGAACTCCCTCATCGGGAACCTCGGTTCGGGAAGATTTACGGTATCGGGATTCCTGATCAGTTTTCTGATCAGCTTTGCGGTCAGCCAGATCCTGGGAAGGATCGTACCGGTCAGAAAGATCTCGGAACAGTGTCTGAAGAAAGCGAATGCGAGACCGGGAACGGGAAAGGGAAGAGTGATCGAAGCGCTGGTGACGACTTTTGTCTATTCTCCGATCATGACCTTCGTGATGATCCTGTTTGCGTACCTGAGAGCGAGATCACATGGGGTGCAGCTTCCGTTCGGACCGATGCTACTGAGATCGGAATGTATCAGTATCGTCTCTTCATTCATCCTCAGTTATCTGCTGTCACCGATCTACATGAAACTTCTCACAAAACAGAAATAAAAACTCTGAGACATCTCAGAGTTTTCTTTCGATCTGGTGGAGCGTACGGGATTCGAACCCGTGACCTCATCGCTGCCAGCGATGCGCGCTCCCAACTGCGCTAACGCCCCTTCCTACAACAATAAGGTATAACAGAACGGACAAAAAGTACAGTTTTTCATATCCGCAGATCAGTCTTTGAATTCGGCGCCGTAATAGGCTTTCATAAGTGTCGCGACGCTTTCGGCTGCACCGTACAGGATGATACGTCCGCATCCGTCATCCCGGTCATAGCGGAAATCGATGTCTGAGACGTCTTTCATCATCCGACAGAAGAATTCTGCGATCGCATTTCCTTTCTTCAGAGAGGAAGGAATATCCAGGATCACACAGGTCTGTTCCGTATCCTTCTTTCTGTCTGCCAGGAAATCGAAGACGGCAGCAGTACGTTTGATGCGCAGGCTTTCCTTTACGAAGGGTTCCGCAAAGAAACGCTCGATGTCTTCGACAGTGAACCTCCACGTTCCATCCGTCTTGTCTCCTTTCAGGAATCCCTGGTTCAGATAATTGCGCAACGTCCGCGTCGTAAGTCCGGACATCAGTGCCACTTCGTTCAGATCGTATGTCTGTTTATCCATTTCTGCCTCCTTTTTTTCCTTTGTCTGTATGGTAACGCAGGGAAGACAATGCTTTCAATTTGAAAAGAAGCGTGTTTTTCATAGCGGACATGATCCCTTCCGACAGAAGAACCTGTAGAATAAGAATGTATGAAAAGCGGGGAATGCCTATGAATGAAAACAAGCCAAAGAAGATCGTAGTGAAGGGAGCGCGGGTCCACAATCTCAAGAACATCGATGTGGATATCCCTTTGGATCAGATCGTCGGGATCGCCGGCGTATCGGGTTCGGGAAAGTCGTCCCTTGCCTTGGGTGTCCTGTATGCGGAAGGGTCGAGAAGATATCTCGAGTCGTTGTCGACCTATACCCGCAGAAGGATGACGCAGGCTTCCCGGGCGGATGTGGATGAAGTTTTGTATGTTCCGGCTTCCCTGGCTCTGCATCAGCGTCCTTCGGTCCCGGGGATCCGTTCGACGTTTGGTACGGGCACGGAACTGCTCAACAGTCTGCGTCTGATGTTTTCCAGACTGGCATCCCACAGATGTCCCAACGGTCATTATGTGAAACCGTCCTTTGCGGTAGCGACGATGCAGGAGATCGTCTGTCCCGAATGCGGAGAACACTTCTACGGTCCGGGTGCAGAAGATCTGGCTTTCAATTCTGCCGGTGCCTGCAAGTGCTGCGGTGGAACGGGAATGATCCGGACGGTCGATCGAAGCACCCTGATCCCCGATGAAAACATCAGTATCGATGACGGAGCGGTCGCTCCGTGGAACTCTTTGATGTGGTCTCTGATGACGGATGTCTGCCGGGCGATGGGTGTCCGTACGGACATTCCGTTCAAGGACTTGAGCGAAGAGGAGAAACAGATCGTCTATGACGGACCGATGGTCAAGAAACACATCTTCTACCGTCCCAAGAAGGCCGATACGGCCACAGCCGGTGAGATGGATTTTACCTATTACAGCGCGACTGCCACGGTATTGAATGCCTTGAATAAAGTCAAGGATGAAAAGGGAATGAAGAGAGTCGAGAAGTTCCTGAAGGAAGATGTCTGTCCGGAATGTCAAGGGACCAGACTGTCCGAAGAAGCCAGAGCTCCGAAACTGATGGGGATCTCCCTGGATGAAGCCTGTCGCATGACTCTGAAGGAATCGATCGAATGGGTAAAGAAAGTTCCGGAATCCCTTCCGGAGCAGATGCGTCCGATGGCTGTGAATATTTGCGAATCCTACCTGGAAGTGGCGAAGAGGCTGATGGATCTCGGATTGTCCTATCTCTCTTTGGATCGAGCATCATCGACTCTGTCGACCGGCGAGAGACAGAGGATGCAGCTGGCAAGAGCCGTACGAAATCGCACGACCGGTGTCCTCTATGTCTTGGATGAACCGTCCATCGGACTTCATCCGGCCAACATCACGGGATTAAACGGTGTCATGCACGACCTGGTCAAAGACGGAAACTCCGTCCTTTTGGTCGACCATGATACGCAGATCCTGAAGGAATCGGACTATCTGATCGAAATGGGACCGGAAGCAGGTGCCGACGGCGGTACAGTTATTGCCCGGGGAAATATCGAAGAGATCGAAAACAGTAAAGAATCCATCATCGGACCGTATCTTTCCGGAAAGAAGACGATCGAAAAGAAGAAGACGGAAGAAGATCTCTTTGAACAGGGAAGGATCCATATGGAGACCGACCGAATCCATACGGTCAAGCCTCTTCAGGTGGACATTCCCAAGAACAGACTGACGGTGATCACCGGTGTATCCGGATCGGGCAAGACCACATTGGTCCTGGAAAGCCTGGTTCCCGGACTGGACAGCTTATGCAACGGAAAGAAGATGCCGGAACATGTGAAGAAGATCGAAGCGGAAGGCATCCGTCACATCAAACTGATCGATGCGACACCGATCGGGATCAATGTCCGTTCGACTGTCGCGACCTACGCCAATGTTCATGATGAACTGCGCAAGATCTACGGCAGGACAAAGGAAGCGAAGCAGCTGGGATATAAGGTATCCGATTTCTCCTACAATACCGGTTCCTTGAGATGTCCGATCTGCGATGGGACAGGACAGATCTCCTTGGATGTCCAGTTCCTGCCGGATGTAAACATCCCCTGTCCGGAATGTCGGGGAAGCCGCTACGCCAAGATCGCGAAGAAGATCCGTTTCACCAACAAGGAGAAGGAAAGCCGTTCCCTGCCGGAACTGATGGACATGGATGTCAACCACGCACTGTCTTTCTGCAAGGATCTCAATGCCGTCTATCCGAAACTGAAGATCCTGAAGGATCTGGGGCTCGGTTATCTGACATTGGGAGAAGAGACCCCAAGTCTCTCCGGTGGAGAGGCACAGCGTCTGAAACTGGCTTCGGAGATGGGACGCCAGCAGTCCGATGCGGTATTCGTCTTCGATGAACCAACCATCGGTCTGCATCCGAAAGATGTGGAAACGCTTCTGAATGTCTTTCAGACTCTGATCGACAATGGTGCGACAGTGATCGTCATCGAACACGATCTGGATGTCATACGCAATGCGGACTATATCATCGACATGGGTCCGGAAGGCGGTGAAGACGGAGGACGGATCGTGGCATCGGGGACAGTCGAAGAGATTCGTAACTGCAAGGACAGCATCACCGGAAGATTCATATAACAGAACACTCAGAAACAAACAAAAAGTCTTACTCATCGTAAGACTTCTTTTACAAATGGTGGACACTAAGGGACTCGAACCCCTGACCCCCTCCACGTCAAGGAGGTGCTCTCCCAACTGAGCTAAGTGTCCTTTGCGTATTTGATATTACAATAAATCTTTCGATTTGTCGATAGGTGAGAAAAGAAAAAATGTATCAGAATGTTATAATTGACCTGATAGTATGGAGGCTTTTTATGAAAGTGAATGATATCATTCATGGATTCCGTGTGGATCGTGTACGTCATTTGGATGAGATCAAAGGCGATCTTTATGAGATGATCCACGTAAAGACAGGCGCAAGAACGATCTGGCTCAACAGAGAAGATGAGAATAAGACATTCTATATCGGTTTCAAGACCACTCCGGTGGATGATACCGGTGTTTTCCATATCCTAGAGCATTCCGTGCTCAACGGATCGAAGAAGTATCCGGTCAGAGAACCGTTCGTGGATCTTCTGAAAGGATCGCTGCAGACGTTCCTGAATGCGATGACTTATCCGGACAAGACCGTCTATCCGATCTCCAGCCGCAACAACAAGGATTTCATCAATCTGATGCGAGTGTATCTGGATGCGGTGTTCTATCCGAACGTGCTGAAGAATCCGAATGTGTTCTATCAGGAAGGCTGGCATTATGAACTGAATGAAGAAGACGGAGAACCGATCTATAAGGGCGTCGTCTTCAATGAGATGAAGGGTGCCTTCTCTTCTCCGGACGGAGTCAAGGGAAGAGAACTGATGCATGCGCTGTTCCCGGACAGCTGTTACGGAAACGAATCCGGAGGCGATCCGGATCATATCACCGATCTGACCTATGAACAGTTCTGTGATGCGCACAGGCGCTTCTACAGCCCGAGCAATTCCTATATCTTCTTAGACGGAGACATGGATATCGAGGAAGTTCTGGGGATCATCGATGAGGAATACCTCAGCAGTTTCGATGACTCCGGAGAGCGGATCGCAATCGCAAAACAGGAAGCGGTCAAGGCGGATACGGTCGTAAAGGAATACGAGATCTCCGAAGAGATGAGCCCGGAAGGAAAGGCACAGATCTCCTACGGGTATGTGTTCGGGGATTTCGATGAATACGAGAAGATCGCGGCATTCTCCCTGATCTCATCCGTACTGTGCGGAAACAACGAATCTCCGCTCAAGAAGGTCATCCTGAACAACGGTCTTGGTGAAGATATCTCCTTTGATGTCCAGGACGGACTGTATCAGCCGTTTGCGGTCATCGATGTGATCAATACCGATCTGGAGAAGGAAGAGGAGATCTCGAAGAGGATCCGCGAAGAACTGGAAAGACAGGTGAGGGAAGGTCTCGACAAGGAAGAACTGGAAGCGAACCTCAACCAGAGAGAATTCAAGGCCAGAGAAAGAGATTTCGGCGGCATGCCTAAGGGACTGGTCTTCGGACTCAGCGCTTTGGACAGCTGGCTCTACGGAGGCGATCCGGTGGATTCCATCTGTTTCGGAGATCTGTTCGATTCCCTGAGAGAGAAGATCCATACTTCCTATTACGAAGATCTGATCAGGGACTATATCCTCAACAGCGAACATAAAGCAAAACTCCTTCTGAAGCCTTCGAATACACTGGGCGAACAGAAGAGAGAGAACGAACGGAAGAAGCTGCAGGCGCTCGCAGAGAAATGGACAGAAGAAGACCGGAAGGATCTGGTCGAACTGAATCACAAACTGCAGGCATGGCAGGCAAGCGAAGATACGCCGGAACAGAAGGCGACCCTTCCGGCTCTGCATCTGGAAGACCTCAAGAAGGAACCGACCGATTATCCGGTCAGAGTCAGTGAATATGAGGGACATACCGTCCTCCTGCATGACCAGGACAGCAACGCCATCTCCTATGTGAATCTGTATGCGGAAGTCAACGATCTGCAGATGAGAGATTATACGGTACTGGTGCTGATGCTGAGCCTGCTGGGAAAACTGAAGACACAGAACTACGATGTCCTGACGCTCAACCGGAAGATGAAGAGCGTGCTGGGCGATTTCAATACCGGACTTTCTCCATTCCTGACCTATCACGAAAGAAAGCACAGGAACCTCGTTTCCGTATACTGGTCGGAACTCTGCCGCAACGATGAAGAAGCACTTGACCTGATCGAAGAGGTCCTCTATCGGACTGACTTTACGGATGCTCAGGCGATCCATGACATCCTGAAACAGAACCTGTTCACACTGGAACAGTCTTTCCTGAATGCCGGACATTCGCTGGCGGTCCAGCGTGCTTCATCCTATGACAGCCCGGTCGCTGCCGTATCGGAATATGCGGGTGGCTATGAAGCTTACCGTTATCTGAAGGATCTGGATGAGAACTGGGAAGAGAAGAAAGAAGGGTTCCTGAACGAACTGGCTTCTCTGTATGGAAGAGTCTTCCTGAAAGAGAGATATACGCTTTCCGTGACCGGAGAACACAAGGACGAGATCACAAGAAGAGTCTTTGCGAGCGCTCCGTCCGGGACCGTCGGTGAAGAAACCGTCAAACAGGCACTGGGTCACAGGAGAGAAGGCATCATCGTTCCTTCAAACGTCTCCTATGCGGCCAAGAGCCTCGGCCTGGGAGATGAGATAAAGAATATCGGTGTCATGTATGTTCTGTCCAATATCCTGACCTATGACTATCTCTGGAACAACGTCAGAGTCAAGAACGGTGCCTACGGCTGCGGTATGCGCAGCGGCTACGGCAGAAGAGTCAGCTTCTATTCCTATCGGGATCCGGATCCGGGAAAGAGCCTGGAGATCTTCAGAGACACCGTTGACTATCTGAAGGAATTCACGGAGAGACAGAACAGTATCGAGAACTATATCGTCGGAACGACCGGTGATTTCGATCCGTATATGTCCCTGAAGGCTTCTTTACGAAGCAGCGATGCGGAATGTCTGGGCGGACTGACGCAGGCAGACAAGAAAGAGATCCTGGATCAGATCCTGAATGCGGATCTTTCCGGTCTGAAAGATGCGATCGCCCTGTTTGAAAAGGTGAATGAGGCAGACAATGTCTGTGTCATCGGAAACAAGGGTGCGATCACGAAGGCATCTGAATGTTTCGATGAGATCTTCGATCTGAATCAGAAACGATGAAACAATTCACAAAAGGATACCGTTTCCTTCTGTACTACATCCTGATCCTGATCGGGATCGGGGCATGGCAGCTGATCGACTGGTACTTCGGATCGGAAGATCCGATCTGGCATCTGTTTTTCTATGTTATGGTGCTGCCGGTCGTATCGTTCGGTTTCGGACTGATCGCCGGGGAGAAACCTTATCCCTGGATCTATCCGTTCGTATCGCTGTTTCTGACAGCGCTGATGTATATCACGATGGGAAACGGGGGATTCTGTTCCCCTGAGGGTTCCTTGCAGATAAGCTTCCCGTCATTCCTGGGCTGTGCGGTCGCAGTTGCGATCCGCAGGATCCATGCGTGGCTGGCTTCGCGAAACAAATGAAAGACGTACGCAGATCTTTTATCCTTGTCATCCTGATCACGACTTTTCTTCTTACGCTGCTGTCCCTGCGCAACGTTCCCTGGGAGGCGGAAGAGGACTTCTTTATTCTGCCCACTCTGATCGGGATCAGGGAGGAAGATGAGAGATCGAAGATCCCGACCGAGATCTACGATCTGAAGGCTCCGGAAGAAGGAAAGACGATCTATGTGACGCACGGAGGTACGAGCTACCGCTACGGTCCTTCGATCATCGAATATGAAGACGGATCCATGGATGCGTGGTTCTCTTCTCCGGGAAACAATTCAACGGAATGGGACTGGATCCGTTACCGGCACAGCGAGGACGGAGTGAACTGGGGAAAGGAAAGCATCGTACTGCGGCCGACCCCGAACTCCAAAGACCAGTGTTCGGTCTGTGACCCCGGTGTGATCTGGTTCGACGGATATTACTATATGGGCTATACGTCGACTTCCGACTACGCCCTGAAGGGTTTCAACAATTCCGGCTTCGTCGCCAGAAGCAAGTCTCCGGAAGGTCCTTATGAGAAATGGAATGGAAACGGCTGGGGCGGAAAACCGGAACCGATCCTTCTGTATGAAGGGGATCCCAACGGCTGGGGGATCGGCGAGATCAGTTTCGTGATCTGCGGGGATGAACTGTATATCTACTACACCTACTATGATCACAGCGGCGGTCTGATCTGCCTGAAGAAGGCCGATCTGAGTGAGAACTGGCCTTCGACACTGGAAGACAGGGGAGTGGTATTGCGGATCTCGACCGAAGATTCCTTCGACTTCGTCTATGATGAAAATCTGGACCGTTTTATGGCCTTCTCGATGAAGAACTATCTTTCCGAGGCGTCAAGTCTCGTGATGTTCGTATCGGGAAACGGAGAGACCCTGTTTACGGAAGCTGCAGACACAAAGAGACAGATCCGGGACTACGCACACAGTATCGGTATCGCCAAGAGCGTCTCAGGACACATCGATTCTTCGAAGGAACAGCTCGTGGGCTATGCGTACGGTCCCAACTGGGGAAGATGGTCGACCGTCTTTCAGAAGATCGCGATCACGCACGAAGTGAGATATGAATGACGATAAGAAATCACATTTCTTTCAACTGCAGTTCAGATAAAGTTCAAAAAGCAGTCATAGAATGAAGGCACATAGGAGGAGATATACTATGAAACACGCGAAAAGATCTCTGTGCCTCATCCTGACTGCTTTCTTGTTTCTCGGTCTGTTTACGGGATGTACCGCTAAACAGGAGGAAGAAGTGAAGGCAGCGGAAGAGACGGCAAACGAAACGGAAAATACGGTCGTTGAGACCGATAATGAAAAAGAAGAGAAACAGGAGGACGGCAGACCGGAAGGAGCTCCTCCGGAGAGACCGGACGGAAACGGTCCGGGCGGAACGCCTCCGGGAGGAATGCCGGGTGGAAGCAGTTCTTCTGATATCGACTACAGCGGAACGGTCGAGATCACTTCTGAGACGAGTGAATCCAACAATACTTATGCATCGGATTCTTCCGATGTGAGTGCCTTGCTGATCAGTACGGCCGACGATGTCACGATCAGTGATCTGACTGTCACCAAGACCGGTGATTCGGACGGCGGCGATAACTGCAACTTCTACGGACTCAATGCGGCAGTTCTGGTGAAAGACGGAACGACAACGACGATCACGGGAGGAACGATCACTTCTTCCGCATCCGGTGCCAACGGTGTCTTCTGTTACGGAGGCAACGGCGGACACAACGGAGCGGACGGTGACGGTACGACACTGATCATCAAAAATACGAAGATCACGACGACAGGAAACGGATCCGGCGGCATCATGACGACCGGCGGAGGTACGACCTATGCCTACGATCTGACAGTCGAAACGAGCGGCGGTTCTTCCGCACCGATCCGGACTGACAGAGGCGGCGGAACAGTCGTCGTAGAAGGCGGAACATATACATCCAACGGACTGGGTTCTCCGACGATCTATTCAACGGCAGATGTCACGGTCTCCGATGCGACACTGGTCTCCAATCTTTCGGAAGGCGTCTGTATCGAAGGCAAGAACTCGATCACTCTGAAGGACTGCGATCTCATCGCCGACAATACGAAGCGCAACGGCAATGCGACCTTCCTGGATTCCATCATGATCTACCAGTCCATGAGCGGAGACGCGAACAGCGGAACATCTTCCTTCACGATGGAGGACGGTTCTCTTACCAGCAGGAACGGCCATATCTTCCATGTGACCAACACCAATGCGGTGATCACCCTGAACGATGTGGATCTGATCAATGAAGACAGTGAGGATATCCTGCTTTCTGTCTGTGACGACGGATGGTCCGGAGCCGCAAACATCGCGACACTGAAAGCCATCGATCAGGAACTGGAAGGCGGCATCCTGGTAGGAAGCAACTCCACACTGACTCTTGAACTCAGCGACGGATCTTCCTTTGAGGGCTACATCGACGGAACGATCGTGAACGCATCCGGAAAGACAGTCTCCGATTCTGTCGGAACGGTATCGGTCATCCTGGACGGTACGAGCACCTGGACCCTGACGGCTGACAGCTACATCACATCCTTTGAAGGCGATGCGTCGAACATCATCGCAAACGGCTACAAAGTGTATGTGAACGGAACGGCTTTGAGCGGAACGAACTGATCGGAATCGGTATAAAACACCCCCGGGAAGGGGGTGTTTTCATTTGTGAGAAAAATAACAAGCCGGTCCAAATCAGTGTATAATATATGTGGTATATAAAGGGGGTTTTGAAATGAAAGTTTTACTCGCCGGTGCTTTCGGGAATCTGGGTTTTGAGATCCTGAAGGAACTTGTGAAGAAAGGTTACGATATCGTCGCGGCCGATCTGAAGGAAAAAGAAAACAACGGTCTGGAAGGAAAGTATACGTTCAAGGCCATCGATGCGACCAACGCGGAGACCCTGAAGGGGATCTGTGACGGCGTCGATACCGTCGTTACCACGATGGGCCTGACGACTTCTTCCACTCGCTTTACGGCTTATGATATCGACTATCAGGGCAATCTGAACCTCTACAACGAGGCGGTCAGAGCCGGTGTGAAGAAATTCAACTACATCTCTGTCATTTCCTGTGATGAACCGGGTGCGGAACAGGTACCGATGCTTCATGCGAAGTATATGTTCGAACAGGAGATCAAGAAGGGCAACATGGAATACGTCATCTACAGACCGACGGGATATTTCTACGATATCGCCAAGGTCTTCAAGCCGTATGTCGACAAGGGCGAGATGCAGCTGCTGAAAGGCTACCACGGTGTGAGAGCCAACGTCGTCGACTGTCCGGATTTCGCGGCATTCATCGTTGAACATCTGAATGACACCAACGTCACATACAATGTCGGCGGCAAGGAAACATACACATACGAGGAAATGGCCAAGATGTGCTTCCGGGCTGCCGGAAAACCCTGCATCATCAAGGATTCTCCGATCTGGATGTTCGGACTTCTGGCAAACCTGCCGAAGATCAAGAAGGAAGGAAAACACGACATCATCCTGTTCTCCAAATGGACCCTGTCTCATGACCTGGTCGGCGATACGAAAGTCGGTGAAGCATCCTTCGCAGAATACATTAAGGAATACTTCGGAGGTAAGAAATAATGTTCCGGCTGGATCCAAGCTATGTCGGTAAAGTATGGCCTGCCTTCATGTGGGGCGTGACCATCGTAGCTGCCATCGGCTGCTGCATGGGCTTCAAGGAATTTGTCTGGTTCATGTCCGTAGGCTATGGCTTTGCGGTCATGTGTATCGGTGCGTTCCATCTGATCTTCGGTCTTCTGAATCAGACTCTGACGCCGGCGACTGCAGTCATCTCCATCCTGTTCATGATCTACGGTTTCCGTCTGGGCGGCTATATCCTGATGAGAGAGCTCAAAAACAAGAACTACCGCAAGACTCTGGAATCGACCGGTTCCACCAAGGCAATGCCGATCCCGGTCTCTCTGTTCATGTGGGCTTACTCCATGTGGATGTATACGGCACAGACTTCCGCTCTGTCCTACAGAGTCATGAACGGTGTCAAAAAAGACAACATCTTCGCATGGATCGGTATCGTCATCATGATCCTGGCGATCCTCGGTGAAGCGACAGCCGATAAACAGAAATCAGCTGCCAAGAAGATCAACCCGAAACGCTTCTGCGATACGGGCCTGTACAGATACTGCCGCTGCCCGAACTACTTCTGTGAAGTCCTGTTCTGGGTCGGCGTTACCGTCACCGGTATCGGTGCCGTTCAGGGAAAACAGTGGATCATGGTTTTGATCGCACTGGTCCTGATCACGTATGTCATGTACAACTCTGCTTCCCGTCTGGAACTCAGACACGAAAAGAACTACGGACTGGATCCGGAATATCAGAAGTATTCCGATACCGTCCCTCTGCTGTTCCCGTTCACGAAACAGTATCACTCCATGAAGGTATACAGAGACTGATATGAAAGAATTTACCGTTCCGATGGCTCTGGTGGATTATATCCCCGTCATCCTCTTCTTCCTGGCCGCAAGACTGATCTATCAGGATACCTACGGTTCCGGAAAGAAGAAAACGCTCGGCTACTCCTTCATCGCCGGAGCGGTCATGGTCATCTGCGCAGGTTTCCTGAAAGCGACCTATAAACTTCTGTATGCATTGAATCTCGGTGACTTCGGCTGGATGTCACGTCAGTTCTTCTCCAATCAGGCCTTCGGTTTCCTGATCGCCGGTGCTTCTCTGGCGCTGACCGTGATCGGAAACAGAAACAAAGTCGCGGAAGCTCTGCCGACGATGGCTCTGGTCGGGATCATGGTAGTCGGTCTGGGAGCGATGGATGCGTCGCTGTGCTATGTCGCAAACAGCAAGAAGAAACGGAGTGCACTGATCTGTTTCATCATCTCCTTCTTCCTGTGCCTGGCGATGGGTTATCTTTCCAGCAAGAGTTTCGACAAGGCCTTCATGAACTGGCTGGCACAGGGGATCAATACCGTAGGACAGCTGCTGCTGTATATCGGTGTCAGGATCCTTTACAAGGCATAAAGAAAAATCACTTCATACGAAGTGATTTTTATTTGTATTTGACGGAACGCATCCGTTCGGTGAACTTGCGGTCGAAGTCCAGTTTGATCCCCTTCGGGATCATCTCCAGTTCGAAGCGGTCGGACTTTAGTGTTTCACCGTCGATATTTGCACCGAAGACTTCATCCGAAGAGATGATGACCTTATCTCCTGTAAGAGTATGCAGGGCAGGATTGTTCAGATGGCCCGCATTCTTCATGGACAGGATGATATTGGCCATCCTGATCTTGTTGAGACGGTCGACCAGAAGGATCTCCATGACTCCGTCATCGATCTTTCCCTTCGGTGAGACGTTGTAGCCTCCGCCGTAGTACTTCGCATTGCCGACGACAGCGGTCGTCAGTTCCTTTTCGATCACCTGATCTCCGCATTCGATCTTCATCTTTCTCGGCTTGTAGGTCAGGAAGTGATAGACGACTCCGGCGTTGTAGCGCATGGATTCGGGGATGAAACGGTTGTGGATGAATTTCTCATCGTTTGCGATGTCCGCATCGATCCCGAAACAGGCAACGTTTATGAAGTAGCGCTCGTTGATCCGGATGATGTCGACATCATGGACTCCGTCTTCGAGGTCTTCCAGATTGGCCCGGTAGAAATCGTTACCGGTACCGATCGGAATGTAGGACAGGATATTCTTCGTACCGACGATCTGGTTCAGGATGTGATTGACAGATCCGTCTCCGCCGATGGCCGTAACGATATCGCTGCTGTCTTGGAACCGGTCTTTCAGACTCAGTGCTTCTTCCCTGGTATCACTGACGATGATCTCGTAGGAACGTCCGAATTCTTCCGATGTCTTCTTCAGCCGGTCGACGATCTGTGCGGTCTTGTCCTTGAAATTGAATCGATTGACGAGATAAATGTATTTCATGCGAACGCGTCTAATATATTTTTATTATAAAACATGTTACAAACCCATTAAAGCCATAGTATGATGTAAGATATACAGAAGGCAGGTAAGCACATGAAAAGACTTGAAGAGAGGATCCGCAAGGATGGAAAGGTACTTCCCGGAGATATCCTGAAGATCGACAGTTTTCTGAATCACCAGGTAGATGTAAAGCTGATGGATGAGATCGGAGAAGAGTTCTACCGCTTGTTTAAGGACGCGGCTCCGGATAAGATCCTGACGATCGAATCCAGCGGGATCGCGATCGCTTCTGCGACATCCAGGTGCTTTGGTTTTATTCCGATCGTATATGCGAAGAAGACGGTAGCTGCCAATATGGCGAAGGAAGTCTATGAGGCGAAGGAACATTCCTATACCAGGAATATCGAATATACCGTACAGGTAGCCAAGGAATTCCTGAAGGAAGGCGAGAGGGTCCTGATCCTGGATGACTTCCTGGCAAACGGTGAGGCGATGAACGCTCTTATCAGCATCTGTAAGCAGGCGAAGGCGGAAGTGGTCGGCTGCGGATCCGTTGTATGCAAGACCTATCAGCCGGGAGAACAGCGGATCAAAGATCTCGGCTATGATGTGGAAGTCCTGGCCCGGGTCAAACATATGGATGATGAGGGAAATATCGAATTCGAATAAAAAAAAGTCAGCTAGGCTGACTTTTCATTTTCCATCTGGATCACTTTACGGAACTGCGTTTCATATAACTGCTTGTATACACCGTTCAAGGCGATCAGTTCTTCGTGCGTTCCTTCTTCGGCGATCTTTCCGTCGGAGATCACCAGGATCCTGTCTGCCTGCAGGATGGTAGACAGACGGTGGGCGATGACGATCGAAGTCCTTCCTTTCATCAGGACGTCGAGGGCATTCTGGATGGAACTTTCGGAGATGGAATCCAGTGCGGATGTCGCTTCATCCAGGATCAGGATCTTCGGATCCTTCAGGATGACTCTGGCGATAGACAGTCTCTGTTTCTCACCGCCGGAGAGTTTCAGACCGCGGTTACCGACCTGGGTATCATAGCCGTCCGGCTGTGAGACGATGAAATCGTGGATATTGGCGATGCGGCAGGCATTCTCGATCTCTTCCTGAGTCGCATTCGCTTTGGCGAAGAGGAGGTTCTCTTTGATCGTTCCGTTGAACATGTATGCCTCCTGGGTCACCATACCGATATTGGAACGCAGGTAGGACAGTTCGATATCCCGGACATCGTAGCCGTTGATACGGACAGCTCCGCCTTTGACGTCATAGAGACGCGGAAGCAGATTGACGACGGTCGATTTTCCGGATCCGGAAGGTCCGACGATCGCATACATCTTTCCGGTCGGGACTTTGAAGGAAAGATCCTTGATGAGAGGAACGTCTTCGGAATAATAGAACTCTACGTTCTCATAGCTGATATCGGTCCGTTCGGTGAGGACAGGTCTAATGACGGTCGGCGCATTCTTTACACCCGGTTCCATATCCAGGTAGTTGAAGATACGGGTAAACAGGGCCATGGAGCGGGTCATCGTGACAGAGACGTTCATCAGGGATTCGACCGGACGGTAGAGACGGTTGATCATGTTTACGGTCGCGGTGATCGTACCGACAGTGACAGCGGTATTGTTCATACGGATGATGAGATATCCTCCGGCGAGATAGATCAGTAACGGTCCGAGGTTGGTGAAGATGCCCATGACGACCCGGAACCAGCTTCCGGCTCTTGATTCTTTGACGGAGAGAGATGTGACTTCCTTGTTTACGGTATCGAATCTTTCATTGATATTCCTTTCCTGCGTGAACAGTTTGATCAGCAGGGAACCGGAAACGGAAAGAGATTCGTTGATGATGTCATTGAGCTCATCCTGCTTGGCCTGGGCCTGGGAGAGGAGCTGCCAGCGGTTCTTGCCTGCAGACCTGGTCGGAAGGACCAGGAGAGGGATGACCAGGATACCGATGATGGACAGTCTGATGTCGATATTGAAGAGGGCGACGATCGTGGTCACGACGGTACAGATGTTGGAGATGATGTTGGTCAGTACGGAACTGATGACGCCCGCAACACCGGAAATATCGGAATTCATCCTGGTGATGATGTCTCCCTGTTTCTCAGAAGTGAAGAAGGAATGAGGCATGGTCTGAAGATGACGGAACATCTCGTTCTTCATATCGTAGACGATACGCTGAGAGACCCAGCTGTTGATGTAGGACTCCAGGACACCGACGACATTGGACAGGAAGAGCGTCAGGATGGCCAGGATGACCAGCTTGATCAGCAGTTCCATATCCTTTCCCAGGATGGCCTGGTCGATGATACGGGCTGTGATCAAAGACGGAAGCAATCCGAGGACAGATGAAATGATGATGATCGCAAAGACGATGAGCAGCTGGAACCAGTAGGGTGTCAGATATTTCAGGATCCGGAAGATCAGTTCCTTCGTGATCTTCGGGACGTTCTGTTTCTCTTCATCTGTCAGGAACCCTCTGGGTCCCATTCCGCGCATTCCGGGCATGGCGCTACCTCCTTATTTCGATACCGGTTCCTGGGTCAGGGCTCTGAGCAGTTCGGTATGCGTTGTCTTATCTTTCAGGGATTCGAAGTCGCCGGCTTCAAAGTACCTTCCGTCATAGGCTGGGGACATGGATGTGGATACCAGAGTGTATTCTCCCTCATATGCCATACGGGAACCCTGATATACGTTTTTAGGGACCTTGATCTGCGGCCTCTGTCCCGCAGCAAGGTCATTTCCGAGATAGACCACTTCATCGTGGTCTTCATAGATCAGCAGCATCTCCAGAGCCGGTCCGTCGTGGTAGTACCAGATCTCGTCGGCATCCAGTTTGTGCATGATCGAGCAGCAGTCCGGTGTGAGAAGATAGTAGATCGTTCCGTAGATCTGTCTTCCGTCTTTCTCTTCTCCGCGGTACAGTTCATTCACAAAGCCGCCTTCTCCGGTCAGAGGGACCAGTTTCAGCGTATCGATCACTTCCTGTTTTGTCATTGTTCCTCCAGATGATTGTTGAAATAAGGCGCAAGCGAGACACCGCAGTCGACGGTGATCGTCTGTCCGGTGATGGCACTCGACAGATCGCTCGCCAGGAACAGGGCAGTCTTTCCGATCTCTTCGGCTTTTACCAGCCGATGCAGTGCGGACCGTTCACAATAGCTTTCCGTCCATCCCGGGATGAACTGTTCCTGACCTTTTTTATAGATGAGTCCGGGAGCGATGCAGTTGACCCGGATCTTCGGTCCCAGTTCATAGGCCATGCATCTCGTCAGCATCTCCACGGCCGCTTTCGATGCGCCGTAGTGGATGAGTTTGGATGCGGGGTTGGTCGCATTGATGGAAGAGATGTTGATGATGGAACCGGATCTCATGTAATGAGAGACTTCGCGGTTGAGGAAGAAGATGGCTTTCGTGTTCGTTTCCAGCATCTCATCCCAGTCCTCTTCTGTGATCTTCTCCATCGAACGGGAAGGATAGATCCCCGCATTGGTGACTAATACGTCGATCGTTCCCATTTCTTTGTATACTGTTTTCAACAGATCCGGGATCTGTTTCACGTCTCTCTGATCGAGCTGATAGGCACGGACGTTTTTCGGCAGTTTTCCCGGCCTGGTGTGATGATAGGTCAAAGCGACGTTCGCTCCGGCTTTTGCGAAGACATCGACGATCTTTCTTCCCGCACCGGAAGCTCCTCCGGTGATCAGTACGGTCTTATCCTTAAAATCGAGTTCCATATTCCTTCCCTGAATGAATGATATGCTTCATAAATTTGTTATCTCAATTATAAAAGAAAAAGCACTTTCGTGCTTTTATTTTTTGTTGAGCTTTTTCAGTTCTTCGACGACCGAAGTCAGAAGCTTCACTTCCTCGGAAGGTTCCGGATCCGGTTCCGGTGCCGGTTCTTCCTCTTTCTTGTTCATAGTGGTCAGTCTGTTTACTGCCTTCAGGATGACGAAGAGAACGAGTGCCAGGATCAGGAAATTGATGATGGAGGAGATGAACGCACCCCAGTTGATGACCTGTCCGGTATTTCCGAGCGGCGTGACCAGTCCGGCTTCCGTTCCGCCGAAGCAGGCGATGATCGGATTCAGGATGTTGTCAGTCAGTGATGTGACGATCGCAGAAAAGGCACCGCCGACGATGACACCGACAGCCATATCCATTACATTTCCTTTTAACGCAAATGCTTTAAATTCTTCCAGAAATTTCTTCATAATAACCTCCTTGTATATAAGTCAATTATAATACCTGTGATATAATTTCTTAGGAAAAACATATGAAAAATGATCTGCTGAAGAAGATAAAAAGGATTTTGATGGTCGAAGCCGGGACATTCATCTTTGCCATGGCGATCGGTCTTTTTATTCTTCCGGGAAAGATCCTCTCCGGAGGTGTTGCGGGCATCACCGCACTCTTAAGCAATTTCATCGACTTTCCGGAAGATCTCATGGCGATCGTGATCAATATCATCCTGTTTTTACTGGGAAGTGTCTTCCTGGGGAAGGGCTTCTTTTTCAATACCCTCGTCTTTTCCGTCTCCTATCCGTTCTGGCTGCTTCTGGTCACCAGATTCTTCCCGTCCTATGAGATCGATCCGATCCTGGCGGCAGTCTACGGCGGCATCATCGGCGGTATCGGGATCGGACTGATGTTCCGAAACGGCGGATCTTCCGGCGGGACGGATGCGATCGCTCTGATCGCCGAGAAGTATTTCCATGTGAAAGTCAGTCTGGCGGTGATGATGATGGATGTCGTGACGGTCCTGGCAGGACTGTTCATCTACGGCCTCAATGCGGTACTGATTGGACTGATCAGTGTCTTCCTGATGTCGTTCGCTCTGGAGAGGACGATGGAGATCTACGGCGGCGTGGAAGCCAAGAAGTTCGAGATCATCTCCGACAAGTATCAGGAGATCTCCAGGGATATCCTGGAGATCGTCGAGCGGGGAACGACCCTGCTGGATATCACCGGAGGGTTTACCGGAGATGCGAAGAAGATGCTGGTGGTGGTCGTATCGGATGACCAGTACAGTCAGGTCAAAAGCATCGTCGATAAACACGACCCGAAGGCCTTCGTCATCATATCCCAGACCAAGGATGTCAACGGCGAAGGGTTCACCTTCGAACCGCGTATGTAGAGAGAGCGATCTCTCTTTTTAAATAAAAAGGAAGCGTTTTTAGATGTTTTCCGTATAATGGATATGGATATGAAGAAGAAGATAGACAGAAAAAAACAGATTCACATGATCGCGACATTGGGCGTGTTCCTGTTCTTTGCCGTGATGTACCTGATCGGACTCGTATATTACGGTTCTCACTTCCTGCCTTCGACATTCATCGACGGTACGGAAGTCTCGGGACTCGATGCATCCAAGGCGAATGAAGCGCTCGCGGAAACGGAACCCGTCATGACCCTTCTGGTAAAGACGGCCGACGGGGGACAGAGTGAAGAGAAGATCGGTCTGAAGAAACTCGATCCGAGCCTCTCCTATGACAGTTCCTCTCTCCTGAAAGCTCAGAACAGTCCTCTGTGGTTCACGTCTCTGTTTCAGCGCAAGGATCTGAAATGTGAAAGTCTCAGCGGCACATACGATCCGCAGAAGCTGACGGAACTGTCGAAAGGACTGAACTGTACGGATCCGGAAAAAGTCGTGATGCCGGAAGATGCGAAGCTCGAGATCCGGGACGGAGACATCGTCATCGTCGATGCCGTACAGGGAAACTATATCGATCCGAATGCCGTGACAGAGAAACTTCAGACAGCTTTGGATCAGTGTATCGCAGGAAAGGGAGGGACTGTCCTCGACCTGACTCCGTACTATCAGATACCGAAAAGCAGCGAAGACCTGCAGCTTTCCTCTGCGAAGGAGGAGATGCAGAAGGTGCTGGACAAGACCATTCACATCGATATCGATTCCTCTCAGGAAACAGAACTGCAGGGAACGGAACTGTGCGATCTGCTGAGTGTCGAAGGAGATCAGATCGTCGTCGACGAAGAGGATCTGAGCACGTTCATCGGCGATCTGTGTTCCCGATACGATGTGTCCTCATCGGAATATATCGACCGTTCCTCACTGAAAACAGATCTTCAGGGATCTCTGACTTCCAAGGAAGACGAGACGGTCAGTGTCAACTGGATCTATGAAAAGCCAAAAGGTCTGATCGAAGTCGTCATCTCGGAACAGATGCTGTACTACTATGAAAACGATGTCCTGATCATGAGTTCTCCGATCGTCAGCGGAAATCCGAACATCACCGATGAGACGATCCACGGACACTACACGGTCCAGAGGATGTCCAGGGATACCCAGCTGATGGGGACCGACTATCTGGAAGACGTTTCCTACTGGATCGGTTTCGATGAGACGGGAAGAGTCTACGGGATCCATGATGCCTCCTGGCGGGACGCCTTCGGCGGCGATATCTGGCTCACCGATCCGTCTAGAGGATGCGTCAATATGCCTACGGATAAAGTGGCTCAGCTGTACAGTTACGTTGATATCGGTACGGAAGTATACGTTCACGACTGACAAATCCGGACAGGATCATTCAGAAAATCAGGGAATACCTGATTTTTCTATTATGAAATCAGGAATATTCTGTACCTGATCGTAATGGAAAACAGTATTCATTCATCGATATGATAAAGAGGTCAGGAATAGTACAGATGTTCCTGGCCTTTCTTTCTGCAGGCATGCG
>Ga0256405_10003371_pt1 | contig 33065 bp, 29 predicted proteins | sample RumenRJG_02DNA_FD_189096 | JGI IMG/M metagenome (GOLD analysis project Ga0256405, IMG submission 189096) | Bovine rumen microbial communities from Lethbridge, Alberta, Canada - RJG_02 | ecosystem: Host-associated > Mammals > Digestive system > Stomach > Rumen | place: Canada: Alberta...
TGTAGACCGCCAGGTTGGAAATGGAGATATCGTTTTCCTTGAAGATGCGGCAGATGTCTTCCATGATGCCCGGATGATCGTCCGGTATGGAGATGACATAACGTATGCCGTTGTGATTATAGCCTAACAGGTCGATGAAAGCGGTAAAGATATCGTTATGCGTGATGATACCGATCAGATCGTTTTCTTCATTGACGACCGGCAGACAGCCGATATCGTTCTTGCGAAGCAGCGTTGCCGCTTCTTCCAACAGTGCTTCCTTGCCGATGGTGACGACATCTTTGATCATGATGTCGGCGATCGACAGTTTGTTGAGCAGATAATTGAGTTCGAAGACGGAAAGCGATGTCGCGTTGTTCGGCGTGTTGGAAGTGATCAGGGATTCCGTGACCAGACCGACAAGCTTGCCGTTTCCGTCAACGACCGGAAGACGGTGAAGATTGTTTTCCGACATGAGATCGACAGCTTCCGAAACAGACTGTTCAGGCCTGATGGTGACAGGACTGGAGACCATATTATCTTTTACGTACATGATTATCCTCCCAGGTAAGCTTTTTTGATATCCTCGCTGTTGAGAAGCTCCTGCCCGGTCCCGCTCATCACGATCTTACCCGTTTCAATGACATAGGCACGATCGGCGATGCTCAAAGCCATCTTGGCATTCTGCTCCACCAGCAGGATCGTAACACCCTGACTGTTTATATCTCTTATTATATCGAAAATCTCTCTTACAAGTAACGGGGAGAGTCCCATCGAAGGTTCATCCAGCAGCATGATCTTCGGTTTTGCCATCAAGGCTCTGCCCATCGCCAGCATCTGCTGTTCGCCGCCGGAAAGCGTTCCTGCCAGCTGTTTCTTTCTTTCCTCAAGTCTCGGGAAAAGCGAATAGACGTTTTTCAGATCGGCTGCGATGCCTTCCTTGTCTTTTCTTGTATAAGCGCCAAGGATCAGGTTGTCTTCGACCGACTGTTCGGCAAAGACCCTTCTTCTTTCCGGACACTGCGCGATGCCGAGCTCCACGATCTTGTGGGCCGGCAGTTTCGTGATGTCCTTACCATCAAGTTCTATGCTTCCGGAAGCTGCTTTGATCAGTCCCGAGATCGTATGCATCGTCGTCGTCTTGCCGGCACCGTTGGCACCGATCAGAGTGACGATCTTGGAATCATCGACTTCAAAGCTGATGCCCTTGATCGCTTCGATCACGCCATAACGCACTTTCAGATCATTTACTTTCAACATAATCAATCTCCCAGGTAGGCCTTGATGACCTTTTCGTTATTCTTGATCTCATCAGGGTTGCCCTTCGCCAGCAGCATTCCGTAATTCAAGACGTAGATCCTCTCGCAGATATTCATGACCAGCGACATATCGTGTTCGATCAGAAGGATGGAGATATTGAACTTGTCACGGACGAAACGGATCGTATTCATCAGTTCCTCCGTCTCCTGCGGATTCATGCCGGCAGCCGGCTCATCCAGCAGCAGGAGCTTGGGTTCCGTTGCCAGAGCTCTTGCGATCTCAAGCCTGCGCTGCGCACCATAAGGGAGCGAATCAGCTTCTATATCCTTTGCATCATGCAGATTGAAGATCTTGAGCAGTTCTTCCGCCTTCTCTTCGATCTGCTTTTCGTGTTCTCTGCATTTCCCTGTATGTAAAAGCGCATCGAGCACTGAATAAGCGTGATGATTGTTCATGCCGGTCTTGACGTTATCGATGACCGAAAGCTTGCCGAACAGGCGGATATTCTGGAAAGTCCTGGCGATACCAGCCTTATTGACCTCTTCCGTAGTCATTTTGGCGATATCTTTGCCATCAAGCAGGATGGTCCCTCTTGACGGGTCATAGACCTTTGTCAGCATATTGAATACCGTCGTCTTGCCGGCGCCGTTGGGGCCGATGAGACCGACGATCTCGTTTTCTTCTATCTCCATGTTCAGATTGTTGACGGCCGTCAGACCGCCGAAATCGATACCGAGGTTTTTTACTTGCAGAACCGTGCTCATAAACGCACCTCCCTTTTCTTGAAGACCTTCGAGCTGATGCGGTTCACCAGTTCACGCACTCTGGCCGAATTGGTCACCTGCATGACGACGATCAGCACCACGGCATAGATCAGCATACGGTAGTCTCTCAAAGATCTCAACAGTTCAGGCAGGATATACAGGACGGTCGTCGAAATCATCGTGCCATTGATGTTGCCAAGTCCGCCGAAAACGACATAGACAAGGACCAGGATCGATGTATTGAAATCGAACTTGGATGGCTGCAATGTCGAATAGTTCAAGGCATACAAAGCACCGGCAGCACCGGCTAAAGAAGCCGAGATGACAAACGCCAGCGTCTTGGTCTTAGAGATATTGACACCGATCGATTCTGCCGCAATGCGGTTGTCTCTGGCAGCCATGATGGTCCTGCCGTATTTGGAATCGATCAGGGAGTAGATGACATACAGCGTGATCAGGATCAGGATGATGCCGGCCGTAAAATTGGAGATCTTTGCGGTATCGGTGGCACCCATCGGGCCTGACAGGAGCATCTTGCCGTTTTGAAGTTCCAGGCTGTTGTTGACGAATGAAAACTGCAGACCGTTTGCATCGTAGCCGAAAAAGATGTTGTTGATCAGCGATTTGATGATCTGACCGAAAGCCAGCGTCACGATCGCCAGATAGTCACCGGAAAGCTTCAGGACCGGAACGGAAATGATCAGACCGAAGATCCCTGAAACGACACATCCGGCAATGATCGATACGATCAGACGAAGGATGTCGTTAACGATGACAGAGCCGATCAGTCCGGAAACACAGACTGCCGTGAATGCGCCGATCGCCATGAAACCGGCATGGCCTAAGGACAGTTCGCCGGAAAAACCGACGACCAGATTCAAAGACAGCGCCAGAATGATATAGCAGCATGTCGGGACCAGCAGCGACGTGAAAAGACGGCTGACACGAACGGAATGCGTCAGGATCTCAATTCCTGCATAGGCAAGGACCACGATGATGAAGCTTAAAGTCCTTCCCCTGTTTTTCTTGTTGAATAAGTTTGTAAGAATGTTTTTCATATCACACCTTCACATTCTCTTTCTTTCCAAGAAGGCCTGTCGGCTTGATTAATAAAACGACGATCAGTACGGTAAAGACGATCGCATCGGAAAGCTGCGTCGAGATATATGCCTTCGTCAGGTTCTCAATGACGCCCAAAAGAAGACCGCCGAGCAAAGCTCCCGGGATCGAGCCGATCCCGCCGAATACCGCTGCCGTGAACGCCTTGATGCCGGGCATCGAGCCAAGTGTCGGCGATAAGGACGGATAGGTCGAACAAAGAAGGATCGCTGCGACCGCCGCAAGACCGGAACCGATCGCAAACGTAATGGAGATCGTCGTATCGACATTGATGCCCATCAGCTGGGCAGCACCCTTGTCTTCGGCACAGGCACGCATCGCCTTGCCGATCTTAGTCTTATTAATGAACAATGTCAAACCGACCATGATCAAAAGACAGGTCACGATCGTGATCAAAGTCAGATAAGAGATCATCAGTCTGCCGCCAAACAGTTTCAACGAACCATCCGTCAGCATTGCCGGAAAGATCTTCGTATCCGAACCAAACAGCAATTGCGCTCCGTTTTGTAAGAAGTAGCTGACACCGATCGCAGTGATCAGAACGGAAAGAGAGCTTGCCTGCCGCAAAGGCTTGTAGGCAAGACGTTCAATGATGACACCAAGGATCGTACAGACGATTACGGATGCAAGGATCGATAAGATCGGAGAAAGACCGAACTTATTGAATGCAAAAAAAGCCGCATAGCCTCCCACCATGATGATGTCGCCATGTGCGAAATTCAACATCTTGGCAATGCCATAGACCATCGTATAACCCAAAGCGATGATCGCATAAACACTGCCCAATGCCAATCCCGAAATAAGATAAGTCAAAAAAGTCATAGTCTCTCCAAAAAAAAGTCAGGAAAGGCCGCCGAAAGACCCGGCGGCCTCTAAAATCACAGGATATTACTGATCAACAGAAACGTAAACACCGTTTTGAATGATGACGGCTTTCGGAGCCTTGGAGACTTCGCCGTTCTCTGCCCAAGTCATATTCTGACCTGTCAAGCCATTGAATGTCATCGTTGTGAACTGTTTTGCGAGCTCTTCATTCAGACCGTTGGTCGCATAGCCGGCCTTGTAGCCGATGTTTTCCAGAGCCTGATGGATGGCGTAGACGCAGTCATAAGCATCGGCAGCGAACTGGTTCGGAGTTTCGCCATATGCCGAAACATATGCGTCAACGAAGTGCTTCGTGAGTTCATCGTCTGCATCTGCAGCAAACGGAGTGATCAGATAAACGCCCTCAGCAAGAGAAGTATCGAAACCTTCCAGAGTCAGGATACCATCCATACCGTCAACACCAAAGAACGTCGGAGCATAGTCCATATCTTTCGCCTGTTTCAGGATCAAAGAAGCCGGCTGGTAATAGATCGGTAAGAAGACCAGATCCGCACCCACATCTTTGGCAGCTGTCAGCTGCGTGGAGAAATCGGTGGAAGAATCGTTCGTGAAGGAACCGGTATAAACGATATTGAGTCCTTTTTCACCGGCTTCGGAATTGAATTTCTCATAAACACCGGAAGAATAGACATCGTCGTTCTTGTAGATAACGGCGATCGCCTTATCCGCGAAACCCTGAGCGATGTAATCCGCTGCAGCGACACCTTGGTTCGGATCGGTGAAGCACATCTGGAAGTTGGATGGGAAATTCTTTTCATCTGTGTAGACCAGAGCCGTAGCAGAACCGGAAGGTGTGATCGCAAAGATACCGTCTTCATCATAGTAAGATGCGACAGCTGCGCCGGAACCGGAAGTGACCGTGAATAAGGATACCTGCATGCCCCAGTCATAGAGTGAAGAATAAGCAGAAACGGCCTTTTCGCCATCCGCTTCATCATCAGCCATGTTGAATTCGAATTTGATATTGGAATCCGATGCGTTGATCTCGTCAACAGCGATCTGTGCCGCATTTCTGACAGCTTCGCCATAGACCTTTGCGTCACCGGATAAAGGACCGGAACAGCCCAATTTGACATAAACAGTTTCATCTGCAGCAGGAGCATCTTCGCCGCTGTTGCCGCCGCCATTGCCGCCGTTGGAACAGCCTGCAAGAGACAGAACGCAGAGGATGCTGAGTAATACTACGAGTAATTTTTTCATTTTAATTCCCCCTTTCAGCAAGTAGTTTATAGACACAGCTTATTGCTGTTTCTAACAAAAAAGGATGAGCGACCGATAACGGCAAGCTCATCCGTGAAACCCATTCAGCCTTCCATTACCGATATATCAGCACATCTGCATAATAATAATGCCACGTAAACCGCGTAGTACTAATACATCGATAATGACAAGTACGTCATCAACAAAGGAGATCACTTTTGATTTCAGACATCGTTTCATAAAAGGCCTCCTTTTCTTCATGTGTTTATATTAAATGAAGCAGGTATCCAAGTCAACAATATTTCCGTAAATATTTTAAAAAAATGTCATACATTTTCACATATAGATGTAAATATTTTCATTATTATCGTGCTAGAATATATGCATGACTATCAGATTACCGGAAGGATATAAATCCTCATTGGACCTGTACGAGACACAGTCCTCGATCAGTTTCATCAAAAAGACATTTGAAGAAAAGCTTACGAAAGCTCTCAACCTGAAACGGGTATCCGCTCCCCTCTTCGTTTTGAAAAGCACAGGTCTCAATGATGACCTGGACGGCAAGGCACAGGCGGTCAACTTCACGGCTCCTTTCATCGATAAGGAGTGCGTGATCGTTCACTCACTGGCCAAATGGAAACGAATGGCCCTTCATGACTACGTCTTCTATGAGGGGAATGGCTTATATACCGATATGAATGCCATTCGAAAAGACGAAAAGATCGACAACCTGCATTCGATCTATGTCGACCAGTGGGACTGGGAAAAAGTCATCAACAGATCGCAGAGGAATACCGAATATCTCTACGATACGGTATCCAGGATCCATGAATGCATCCTGGAAACATTGGACGCACTCAAGGCAAAACATCCGTCCATTACGACGGTCTTACAGAAGAAACTGTATTTCTTCGATGCGCAGGAAGTCCTGGATATGTATCCTGGCCTTGACAGCAAGCAAAGAGAACACGAGCTCTTAAAGAAATACAAGTCCGTCTTCATCAAAGGCATCGGTCACAAACTGTCTGACGGAATGCCTCATGATGACCGGGCAGCCGATTATGACGACTGGGATCTCAACGGCGATCTGTTATATTACAACGAGCTGCTGGACTGTGCCTTCGAAGTCTCCTCCATGGGCATCCGTGTCGATGAAGATTCTCTGCTCAGACAGTTGAAGCTCAAAGATGAAGAATACAAGCTGAAATACAAATATCATCAGATGATCGTGAACAAGGAACTTCCCTATACGATCGGCGGCGGCATCGGCGAAAGCAGACTGTGCATGTTATTGATGAACAAGGCACACATCGGCGAAGTGCAGTCTTCCATCTGGGATGATGAGACGCTCAATTACTGCAAAGAAAAAGAAGTCATCATATTATAAAAAATGGTTCAGACAACAGTCTGAACCATTTGTTTTTTTACATCGTGCCTTTTTCTAAAGCCAGCGTTCTGGTCGTGAGGTTGCAGACCTCATCCGGTCCGTAATACTGGATCGCACCCGGATAGGTGTAGCAAGTCTCCACTGCCCAGGTATCTCTGTGCTGCTCGAAGTATTTGAACGGTTTTCCTTCCAGCTCGACCAAAGCCTTGCGGATGACCGGCTTATCTTCGCCATGTCTTCTTTCCATGTTCATCATCTTGGTGATCGGCATGCCACCTGCGACCCATTCTTCAGCAGGTCTCGACAGATTGGAGATCTTGGAAAGATAGCCGTTATAACCGTACTGGATCAGCATGAAGGCGTTGTAACCCAAGGAGTAGCAGTAATCCGCATCGAAGTTGGACGGGAATGCACATCTTCCTTCATAACCGAAGAAATGATGCAAAGCGGAGAACTTGCCGTTGTATGTTCCGTTTTTCTTTCTTTCTGCAAGATTTGCCTTGACCAAAGCGGAGAAGAGCTTTTCGGATTCGATCAAAGAGACCTGAACATTGCCGTGCGGATCTCTTTCCAAGAACAGCTGCTGCTGAACGGTCTCCGGAAGCGTTGCGAAGACGGCGAAAGATTCCTTGGACAGACCGTTTTCAATGAATGCATATTTTTCTTTCCAGGAAGCCAAAGCGTTGAATTCTTCCGCTTTCGCTCCTGCCAGCATCTCGTTGATCTCCTTGATCAGTGCGGAGAATTCAGGAACGAATTCGACGACACCTTCCGGAATGATCGCAACACCGAAGTTCATGCCTTTTGCCGCACGGTTTGCGACGGAATCAGCGATGTAATCGGCGATCTGTGCCAGAGACATCTTCTTTTCTGCAACTTCTTCAGAGACTAAGCAGATATTCGGCTGGGTCTCCAATGCACATTCCAGTGCGACGTGGGAAGCGGAACGGCCCATGACCTTGATGAAGTGCCAGTACTTCTTGGCGGAGTTGGCATCTCTTTCGATATTGCCGATCAGCTCGGAATAGGTCTTAGTTGCCGTATCGAAACCGAACGAGCATTCGATATCTTCGTTCTTCAAATCGCCATCGATCGTCTTAGGACAGCCGATGACCTGAACGCCGGTCTCATGTGCGGCAAAATATTCCGCCAATACGGCAGCGTTGGTGTTGGAATCATCACCGCCGATGATGACGATGGCTGTGATCCCGTGTTTCTTGCAGACGTCAGCTGCGATCGCAAACTGTTCTTCCGTCTCCAGTTTCGTTCTGCCGGAACCGATGATGTCGAAACCGCCGGTATTGCGGAACTGATCGATATATTCATCATCAAAGACGAGATAGTCGTCTTCAAGAAGACCGCTTGGTCCGCCTTTGAAGCCATATAATATGTTTTCCTTATTCGTTGCTTTCAAAGCATCGTATAAGCCGCAGACGACATTATGTCCGCCCGGAGCCTGACCGCCGGAAAGGATGACACCGACGACCTGTTTCTTTGCGGCAGAAGTATTCGTGCCCTTTTCAAACGTGATCTCTTTTTTGCCATAGGTGTTCGGGAACAGAGCCTTGATCTTTTCCTGATCGGCAACGGACTTTGTCTCTTCCCCTTCTTTGACGCTGATCTCGGAAATGCCGTGTCTGAGCATCCCCGGAAGCTTCGGAGCGTATTTCAATCTTTGTACCTGAAGTGGCGAAATATTCATGATTTTTCCTCCTGTATTTCTTTCAGACATCTCTATTATAAACGATATGAGAAATCTTTTTCATAAAGAAAAGCCGAAGCGGTAAGGAATGCTTCGGCTTTGTCAGATCATTTAACTTTCTTTGCGCAGACTGCCGGCAATGCCCCGGTAGATGAGATAGCCGATCAGATAGATCCCGAAGAAGACGAAGAATCCCAGGATCCCGGATGCGATATCATAGAAATCCATATCGCCCGTGCCTGAATAAGCCTGTCCTATCTCGATCGCAAAACTGACGACGACCACGATGGTGAACACATAAAGGAATGTGATCAGCAGCTCCGCATGGTGTTTCGACAGCCAGCGGAAGATCGGCTGCAAGACCAGAAGCATGCAGAAGCCAAAGATCCCGATGATCAGAAAATGCAGCTGCTTATCACTCAGGTCCAGACCGTGATTGTCGTTTATCGATAAAAACTTCGCGTGAAGTTTGGTGATCAGAGTTATGAAATAGTATATGATCCTATACATGTATTACCTCCTGTATATTCAATTTATAATGGTACTCCGGATTCCACGTTTTCTGATGTGCGAATCATGTGAAATTGTGGATATAATTGAATTATGAAATTTAAAAACATCAAAGTCAAATATCTGATTCCTAACCTTATATTGGCATTTGCCTACCCTCTCATCAAAGCATTCACTTCTGAAAAGCCTCTTCTTGCTTTTTCGGATAGCTGCACATATATCGGACTCGCTTTTCTGGTTACCGGCCTGGTCAACACTTTTTTCTTACATGGAGACCTTGATATCACCGGTTATGTCGCTCAAAGAGCGATCTCAGGTGAAAAAGAAGATTTCGAAAAATACATGGCCAAGAAGGAAGAAAAAAGAAAAGAGAGTTTCAATTATTCTCTCTTTTCTGCTTTGATCCTTTTTCTGATTGCTTATATCAGTTCGTTATTCTGCTGAAGCTGCTTCTTCTCTTTCCATTTCCTGAAGCTTTGCTTCATATTCCTTCATTTCACGATCATTGGCAAACACGAGGTGACCTGGGCGGATCTCCTGTAAAATGGGTTTTTCGCCGGAATGGTCCCTTTTTGATTCGTCATATACGACATGCTTTTTCTTCTTCTCGATCCTCGGATCAGGCATCGGGACTGCACTCAACAAAGAGATCGTATATGGGTGAAGCGGATGCTTGAAAAGCTCCTCAGTCTCGGCGATTTCTACGATCCTGCCAAGATGAATGACCGCGATACGGTCAGAGATGAATCGGACGACAGAAAGATCATGAGCGATAAAAAGATAAGTCAGGCCCTTCTCAGCTTTCAGCCGGTTCATCAGATTCAGGACCTGTGCACGAATGGAAACATCCAATGCGGAGATCGGTTCATCTGCAACGATCAGTTCCGGTTCCATGATCATGGCTCTGGCGATACCGACACGCTGTCTTTGACCGCCGGAGAATTCATGCGGATATCTGGACTTATGTTCAGGCAGAAGACCGACATCCTGCAAAGCCTTATCAACTTTGGCGATCCTGTCTTCCTCATCTTTGTAAAGATGGAAATTATACAGACCTTCCGAGATGCAGTATTCGATGGTTGCTCTTTCATTGAGGGAAGCAGCCGGATCCTGGAAGATCATCTGAATGGAACGAATGACTTCTCTGTCATCTTCCTTAGAAATCTTTCCGGAGATCCTCTTGCCTTTGAAATAGATCTCTCCTTTTGAGAGCTCGTTGATCCTCAGGATCGCACGGCCGATCGTGGTCTTGCCGGAACCGGACTCACCGACCAGTGCAAAGGTCTCGCCGCGATATATATCGAAATTTGCATTCTTGACGGCTCTGAATGGCTTTTTGCCGCCGTTGTCAAAAGCAACATCAACGCCTTTGACCGAAAGCAAGACTTCCTTATTGTTCGACATAATATGCACCTCCCTTTGCAGTCATGGCAGAGATCTTCTTGTGAAGGTCCTTGATGACTTCCGGTTTCTCGACTTTCGGAGCTCTTGGATCCAGCAGCCACGTCTTTGCGTAGTGCGTATCGGTGATCTTGAAGAAAGGAGGCTCTTGTTCGAAATCGATCTTCAGAGCGTATTTATTACGCGGCGCAAACGCATCGCCTTTGATCACATTGTAGAGTGAAGGCGGTGTGCCGGTAATGGAGAACAGTTCTTCGCCTTTGACACCTAACTGAGGCAAAGAAGAAAGCAATGCCCATGTATACGGATGTGCCGGCTCATAGAAAATCTCTTCGACATTTCCGTATTCGATGATCTGACCGCCATACATGACGCCGACTCGATCGGCAACATTGGCAACGACACCAAGGTCGTGCGTGATGTAGACCGTCGTAAACTTCAGTTCTCTCTGCAGGTCCTTGATCAGATCGATGATCTGTGCCTGAATGGTGACATCCAAAGCGGTCGTCGGTTCATCGCAGATCAGGATCTGCGGATGGCAGGATAAAGCGATCGCGATAACGATCCTTTGTCTCATACCGCCGGAATACTGGAACGGATATTCATTGAAACGCTTCTCAGCATCAATGATACCGACTCTTTCCATGATCTCGATCGCCTGTCTCTTCGCTTCTTCACTAGAGACCTTTTGATGCTTCTCGATAACTTCCGTGATCTGAGAACCGATCGTACGGATCGGGTTCAGCGAAGTCATCGGATCCTGGAAGATCGTCGCGATCTTGGCGCCTCTGATGCCTTCCCAGTCCTTATCCGACTGAAGCTTTGTCAGATCTTTTCCCTCAAACATTACAGAACCATTGGTGACAGCACCATTAGATTCCAACATGCCTGTAAAAGTCTTTGTAAAAACGGATTTACCGGAGCCGGACTCTCCGACTATGGCAAACGTTTCGCCGTCATAGAGATCAAGAGAGACGTTTCTGATCGCTGTCAGATAATTGTCTCTGACTCTGAACTTAACTTCGATATCTTTAGCAGATAAAATTATTTTCTTTTCTTCCATAACTTTACCTCCTACATATGTGTACGCGGATCAGCTGCATCAGCAAGCTTCTGCCCGACGATATAAAGCGAAATCGAAATCGTTGCCAGCACGCTGACCGGGATCCAGAACAGGTGCGGATAACCATTCATAAATGACGTATATTGTGAAATGATCTTCCCAAGAGAAGCGATCGAAGAGCCAAGACCTAATCCCATGTAAGAAAGGAAAACTTCGTAGGAAATCAGGCTTGGGATCTCTCTTGAGACATAAGTCATGATGACCGAGATCAGATAAGGCAGAATATTCTTGGTGATCATCGTCCATGTGGAAGTACCAAGACATTTTGATGCCAAGTTGTATTCTCTGTCACGGATGATCATGACCTGCGTTCTGATGAAATAAGCGACAAAGATCCAGTCCGTAACGGTCATCGTGAAGATCAAAGGCTTAAAGCCGGCGCCCAACACATAGGAGAGGATGATCGCCAGCAAAAGGAACGGAACGTTGGAGACGACGTTGTAAACTTCGATCATCCACTTATCCATCTTCTTTGAAAAGCCCCAAACGGCACCGACAGAGATACCTAAGACCATGTTGATCGCCGTACAGATCAAAGAAACAAGGATCGAGTTCTTTGCACCGGCCCAAACAGCATCAAAAACGGAATTGCCGATATTATCTGTACCGAACCAGAATTCCTTTGACGGAGAAAGGAACTTCATCGAAGCATTGTTGATGTTCGGAGCGACCATCGGGTCATATCCTGAAAACATCGGCTGAATCATCGCAAACGAAATGACAATGATCAGAACGATCGAGAAAAAGACAGCGATCTTATCTTTGACAAAAGTCCTCCATACGGATTTCCAGTAAGAATAACGGGGAGCGGCTATATGTTCAGATTCAAATTCATCGAAATCAGCAAATGTAAATAAATCTTTTTCAGTCAGTTTTTCCATTATGACCTGCCCTCCTTTTCTGCCAGCTGAATACGCGGATCGACCCAAGTCAGCACCAGATCGCCCATCAGGACAGAGATAACGGAAATCGAAGAGAACAGGAACGTCAGAGCAATGACCATGACGTTATTGTACTGTTTCGTAGCATCCGGAAGCATCTTGCCCATACCGCCTACAGAATAGATCGATTCCGTGATGATCGCGCCGGTGATGCAGCCGGCGAGACTTGACGGAATACCTTGAGCGATCGGAATGATCGCATTTTTAAAGATGTGATTTCTGAAGATCTCACCTTGGTTGAGACCTTTGGATTTAGCAAATTTCACATAATCCGAATTCATCTGGTCAACAACATATCTTCTGGTCCACAGCATCAAACTGGAGATCGAAGGCAAAGCCAGAGAGATGATCGGAAGGATCCAGGATCTGATATCCCCGGCACCTAAGGTCGGGAAAACCGTCGGAAGACCGAAGACTTTCGTTCCGATATACCTGAATACATAAATATATGCAAGCGAAGGAACGGCAATAATAAAGATGATATAGACCATTCCAAGCTTATCGACGAGCCCATCCTTGTTCTTAGCCATCAGCAGACCGATCGGAAGTCCAAGACCATAAGCAAGGATCAAGGAGAAAATACCCATCAGGAATGAGGTGCCAATCATTGACTGTTGAGATTTCAGAAGCTTGCCGTCCGCATAATTGTCAACGAATTTATTTTTCTCAAGTCTGTCCAGATTTTCCTTGTATTTCAGCGTACCAAAAATCAGAGAAGACTCACCGGTATAACCTGTTTCAAAAGTAACTTCACGTTTAACTTCCGTTCCCTGATAATTAAAGATGACGTCAAGAACTTCAAGTCCCTGATAAGTAGGATAGGAAGTGCCCAGATTCAGTGAAATGATATTCTGATGAATGAAAGGGAAATTCGTATCGGTATAAAGCAGATATTTATGGATACTTCCGGAGCTCCTTAATGCAAGTCCCTTCGTTTCCGTCAATCCCGGTCTGATGTATCTCGGCAGATCAGGATTATTCGGATCCTGAATCTTCCAAGGATGATCGATAATGATCAGATTTGAGAACCATTTGACCAGACGCGTGAAAACAGGAACGTCCTTATAAGCATATAGCCTCTTCGAGATCTGATATCCTTCAACGGTATATCCCAGATTTTCATATTTTTCTTCAAAATCTTTCGATTCGGAAGATTCCGCGACGATACACGCAGCGACTTTGTCGTTTCCGGAACCATAGAGTTCCTCACAATATGAATTGATAGTTACGTAATCCAGGTATCCTAACTTCTGCCAGGTACGCATGACGTAATCTCTTTTTTCATCCGGTTTTCCACCTAGTTTTGTGTAAGTTCCGTCGTTAAAAAAGATGTTGTCTCGTGGTACAAGTGAGTACACCATAACAAAAACGACTATCATGATGGCAAGAATAGAGAAAAGCGATCTGATCAACCTTTTCCAAATATAACTTGTTTTTCTTTTCATGCCTCCCCCTTTCTATTCGGTTTTCATTCAGAAACAGAAGCCGAAGGCAAAAGCCTCCGGCTTCTAATTGTAATAATCTTTAAATTATCGATTATTCACCAGCTAACCAAGCTTCTTTCGCAGCGTCATGTTCAGCTTTTGTGATCGGCTGATCATAAACGACCATGTACTTGAAGTATGGAACAGCATTGTAAGATGCCTGGCCATAGAGACCATAAGCAGAAGAATAAGGCTTAACGCAGCTTACAACCAGGTTAGCACCGGAAGTGCTGTAAGGTCTTAAGATACCCTGAGTCAGAAGTTCAGCTTCTATTTCAGCGAAAGCTTCGATTCTTTCATCCCCGGATAATAAGTTAGCGGCGTCGATCTTAGCCTTGACATCAGTCAGACCGATAGCATCTTTAGCAGCCTTACCGGATTCCGTCTCACCTTCAGTAGCAAGATCAAGACCGGAGTAGTTCAGCATATCGCCATCGTTAGCATCGAAGCAGTGGATGTAAGTCAGAGGATCACCATAGTCTGGGCCCCAACCAGCACCGAACGAGAAGTCGATGGAGTTAGCAGAACCAGTCGGAACTGAATAGAATGCAGAGTAGTAAACGTTGGAATCGCCTTCGAGCAGTACAAGGTTGACATCAACGTATTCACCGATCGCATCTTCGATGGATTTTTCCATAGCCAGAGCGATGTTCTTCTGGTTCTCGGAAGCAGCGTAGACCGGGTAGTCAAGAATGACCGGCCATTCAGAAACTGCATCACCTAATTCATCTTTAGCCATCTGAGCGAACTTAGCAGCTCTTTCAGGGTTGTACCAAGCATCCTGGCCATCGTTGAGGTCGATACCTGCGAATTCAGGTTCCATTTCTTCAACATACTTCGTTAAGATCGAACCGTAGCTTCTGCCATCGGAAGTAGTAGCGAATGTGTAAGGAACTAAAGTGTTTCTTGCAGCATCAAGAGCTCTGTCTTCACCCTTTGTGATGGCCTGCGTAGCAGCTGTGCTGTATGCAGAGTAGATAGCCAAACGGAAATATTTGTTCAGGATAGCGGCTTTTGCATCAGCCTTCTGAGCGTCTGTCTTGTTTGTTGTGGAGACAGATGGGTTGTTGTATAAAGCATAAGACTGTCTGTCAAAGTTGAATGCGCCCCAGTAAGAAGTAGCAGTCGTATCAGACTTGTACTGGTTGTCAGGGTATTTTTCATCAGCTTCAGCAACGACTTCCGGATAAGAACCGTTGATAACAGCAGCTGTGACTTCGCCATTGACGAACATCTTCCAGTTCTGAGTCGGATCTTCACCGTTTGTATAAGTAACAACTACATGTTTGACATGGACGTTGTCCTGATCATAGTAGTTAGGATTAGCTTCGAGCCTGACTTCCTGAGCAGCAACTAAAGAAGAAAGTACGTAGCAGCCGTTGTAAAGAATGGAGTTCGCATCAACGGAACCGAAGTTCTCGCCCTGAGCCTCTAAGAATTCAGCATTGATCGGCCATAAGATGGAATAAGTCGTCATACCATCGAAGTAACCGCAAGGTCCGGTCAGAGTGTAGACCAGCTTGTTGCCGTCAGCCTTAACACCGACTTCGTCCCAAGAACCTGTGCCTTCGCAATATGCTCTTAAACCGACGATCAAATCTTCAACTAAGCCTAATGTTTCTGACTGAGAGTCAGCAGCATGCTTTAAACCGGTAACGAAGTCTTCAGCTGTAACGTTAGCATAAACTTCGCCCGCAGCAGTTGACCAAGTTGCATCATCACGAATGATGAAAGTCCATTCGGAAGCATCTTCGTTGGCAGACCATTCTTTAGCCATACCTTCGACCAGAGCTCCGTGAGGATCCTGAGTCAAAAGGCCTTCGATAAAGTTGGAGAGATAGTCACCATTTGATGATTTGTTGTTGTATACATAGTCCAATGTTGTGATATCAAAGGAATCAATCATCGAATAAGTGTCTACTTCTTTTCTTCCGGTGTCGTCTGCAGCCGGAGCAGGAGTGTCACCACCCTGATTTCCGCCATTGCCGCCGTTAGAGCAGCCGACTAACATCAGAAGAGCAAGCAATAAAACTAATAATTTTTTCATTTGTTCTTCCTTTCTTGCGGTCACAAAAACAACCACATATAAATTCTACACGAGTAAAAAACACGTTTCAATAAAACAAAAGGAAAAACTTCACATAAATTTCACTTTTTTTTCACAAATGAAAATACTTTCATAAATATAGCTTTGTACCGATAGGAAATACATTTTTGAAATAAATGTATCACAAAAAGACCATTCAATAAAAAAAGGAAGCAGACCAACTGCTTCCAATCGAATAAAATCTAAAGTATATGCAAGAACGCCATGCCGGCCAAAGCGATGATCAGAAGGATCAGAAAGACGATCGGAAGGATCGTCAGGACGCCGGAGATCATCATCGCCAGCATATCCCCTTTTTCCATCAGGTCTTCCGGCGAGACTTCATAGCCCATATCAAGCTTACCGCTGTCCCGTTTTTCTTTCTGTTCCAGCTGCCATTTTTTGGCACGCTCATATTTGTCTTTGAACAGGATCATTGTTCCTTGTTTTCCGTCAGTGGGTGATGGCAGGCAACGAAGTGATCCTTGCCGATCTCACGCCACTCCGGAACGACCTGTTTGCAGATCTCCGTGCAGTACTGGCATCTGGTGTGGAACTTGCATCCGCTAGGCGGATTGACAGGCGATGGGATATCGCCTTCCAGGATATGCAGCTCCTTCTGCCCATCCGGATCCGTCGTCGGGATCGCGTTGATCAAAGCCAGCGTATACGGATGGATCGGATTCTTGAAGATCTCTTCGGATTCCGCAAGCTCGACCATGTTGCCCAGATACATGACACCGATCCTGTCGGAAATGTATTTGACGACAGACAGGTCATGCGTGATGAACAGATAAGTCAGATCCTGTTTTTCTCTTAAGTCCTGCAAGAGGTTGATGATCTGTGACTGAATGGAAACATCCAGTGCGGAGACCGCCTCATCGCAGACGACGAATTTCGGATTGACTGCCAGTGCTCTGGCGATGGAGATACGCTGTCTCTGACCGCCGGAGAACTGATGCGGGAAACGATGCAGGAAGTAGGACTGCAGACCGCAGTCATCCATGACTTTGAGGATGTATTCCTGCATACGCGGAGAGTTCTTACCGAAGATGTTGTGAGCCATCAGACCTTCTGCGATGATCTGGCCGATGGTAAGTCTAGGGTTCAATGAAGAATACGGATCCTGGAAGACGATCTGCAGATCTCTTCTCAATAAGCGCATCTCATTGTAGTTGAGTCTTGCCAGATCGATGCCGTCATCGAGCATTTCATCATACTTTTTGAACTCTTCGTTATCAAGATATGGTTTTCTGAGCTCTTCGATCTGTTTCTTGACTTCCGCAAGCTGTGCGTTGTAAGAATCGATCTCTTTGTTCAGTGATTCGATCGACTTATCGATCGAATCCGTGTTCTTGCCATCTGCGATCAGGTCCTCTTTTCTCGCGTTCTGTTCCGCCAGTTTTTCAACTGCCTGACGGCGCTTCAAAGCGATCGAATAGTCTTTCTCATAGACCGGAGCGATCTTGGAGAAATCATCGAGAATATACAGACCGCCGATCAGGTTACACAGATCGAGAAGATCATCGTTTGCCTTCTTCTTTGCGGCATCGAGTTCCGCATGCTTGGCATACTGCTGTTCGACTGTCAGGGAATCATATTCCTTCTGCAGTTTCTCGTAGTTCGCCTTTGCCTTGATCTGTTCATGTTTCAGCTTGGAAAGATTCTTGATCGTATCGATATAGTACTTCGGAGCGATATCGTCCAAAGACTTTCCGTAATACATCGTACGGCCGTCTGTCTGCTTGTATAACTGTAACAGTGTTCTGCCGAATGTGGACTTACCGCATCCGGATTCACCGACCAGACCGAAGACTTCGCCTTCATAGATATCCAGATCGATACCGTCATTGGCCTTGACATAAAGGCCTTTCTTCTTCAACGGGAAATATTGCTTCAGATTGCGGATGCGAAGTAATACTTTCTTATTTTCTTGTGACATGACGGTCCTCCTTCCTCGGATAGAAGCAGCGGATCTGCTGGTGCTCGTTGACCTGTACGAGATCCGGTTCCTCATTCAGACAGCGTTCCGTGCAATACTTGCATCTAGGCGCAAATTTGCAGCCTTTCGGCAGATCCAGAGGATGCGGAACGGCACCCGGAATGGATTCCAGTCTCGTGTTGGCATCCGTATCGAGTCTCGGGATCGAATTGAATAAGCCTTCCGTATAAGGATGCATATATTCAGGATCGGAGAAGATGGTCCTTCTCGGAGACATTTCAACGATCTGACCGCAGTACATGACAGCAACATCGTCCGCCATCTGGTTGATGACGCCCAAGTCGTGCGTGATGAATAAGATCGATGTTCCGAATTCTTTCTTGAGTTCATTCATCAGATACAGGATCTGTGCCTGAATGGTAACATCAAGAGCTGTCGTCGGCTCATCGGCGATCAGCAGTTTCGGACGGCAAGCCAGAGCCATGGCGATCATGACACGCTGACGCATACCGCCGGACAGCTGATGCGGATACTGTTTCGCAACGACTTCCGGATTCGGGATCTTGACATCCGAAAGGATATCAACGACCTTGGCATAAGCTTCTTTCTTGTTCATGCCCTGGTGAAGCATATAAGTCTCAGCGATCTGTTTCTCGATCGAGAAGACAGGGTTGAGTGAGGTCATCGGCTCCTGGAAGATGACAGAGATATCGTTACCTCTGATCTTGTACATATCGTTCAAAGACATGTTGACCAGGTCTTTGCCGTCGAATATGACTTCACCGGATTCGATATAGCCGTTGGAATCCAGAAGTTTGATGATGCTCATGGCAGAAACGGACTTGCCTGAGCCGGACTCACCGACCAGACCCAAAGTTTTTCCTGCATCTACGGAATAGGAAACGTCATTGACTGCTTTGACGATCCCTCGCTTTGTCGTAAAGAAGGTATGTAAATGTTTTACTTCTAATAGTGCCATATTTCTCTCCTACCTTCCTAATGATTTCGGGTCGACGGCATCACGGATCGCATCACCGACTAAGTTGATGCAGATCGTACAGATACCGAAGATGAACGAAACGAATACCCATTGCCACCAGTACTGCTGGATGACGATGGAGTTATTTGCGCCATTTAACATATTGCCCCAGGTAGGTGTCGGAGGTGAGATACCGAAGCCCAGGTAACTTAATGAAGACTCCGTCAGCATACAAGTTGCGAAACCTAATGTTGCCTCGACTAAGAGGATGGATAAAACGTTAGGAAGGATATGCTTGAAGATGATGCTTCCTTCTTTAACGCCCATCGCTTGCGCAGCCAGGACGAATTCTTTTTCTCTCTCTGCCAGGATCTGCGCTCTTACCAGACGACAGATGCCGGTCCAGGACAGCAAGCCTAAGACGACCATAATCAGATACATCCTGAGCTGTACGTCGATCGTCGAACCGATGATCGCCGACAGCAGCAAGGCAAACGGAAGGAATGGTAAGGAACCGATGACTTCCGCGACTCTCATGATGATCAGATCGACCGATCCGCCGAAGTAACCTGCCAGACCGCCGGTAATGATACCGATGATCAAAGCGATCGCCTGCGCGATGAAGCCGACTGTCATGGTGGTCTTGCCGCCATGGACGAGTCTAGTCAGGATATCTCTTCCAAGGTTGTCCGTACCTAAAACATAACCTTTCAAGCCCCAGGTCAGGATCTTTCCTTGTTTGGTAACTGCGTAGTTCTGAAAATAACCGGAGAAGATCGTTTCGATCTCGGCGTTGTTCACAGAATCAGGGACCTTCGTCTCACCATGGGAATTGTTGCCCCAGGAAACGACGTCACCGTTTTCCAGCAGTGCGGAATAGTGCCATCTGCCGCCGTAGATCTCGACCGGCTTGGAACTGAGTTCCGGAGCATTGCTTTCGCCATGCGTACCGTTGCCCCAGAAGATCAGCGTACCGTCATCTTTCAGACCGCACATCGTATCCGAAGAAGCGGCGATATCAACGACATGGGACTTCAGCGTAGAAGGAACATTGGAGAATGCGTTGTTCTTGAAACCGCCGTAGACAACGGAACCGTTGTCCAATAACAGACAGTAGTAAGAGTTCGTGATGGCGATCTTTTTGATATGTCCCTGATATTCCTCATGAACGGAAAGGTCGGACATGTTTTCGTTGCCCCACAGATAAGCTTCGCCATCCGCGGTAACGGCACCGGAGATCTGATAGCCGGTCTCCAGCTGAATGATCTGCTTGGTACCTCTGGTCCTGGAAGGAACCAGCTCGCTTGGGACATTGTCCTGTCCTAAACGGGTGTTGCCCCAGACATAGACATTGTTCTCATCGTCGACTGCCGTGATGTGGTCGTAGCCGCAGGACAGCATGACGATATGTGATCTTTTGACTTCACTAGGAATGTTGGCGACATCGATGACCTTAGTGATCTTGGTATGTCCCCAGGTATAGACGTTGCCGTCTTTATCGACACCGGCACCGAACGTCGGACCATTGGAGATATCGGCAACATTGCCTTCCAGTTCCTTCGGGAACACCATCATGGACAGTCCCGGAGGCGTGTTGGTCTGCGTATTGTCGGATTCACCGAGATTGATCGGCATGAAGATCGGGATGATCGAAACGATCAAAAGGATAACGAAGAATCCGATCAGACCTGTCATACCGAGCCGGTTATGCAGGAAGTTATCGAGCATCATTTTGGAAGGAGACTGGATCTGTTCTTCTGCAAGGATATCGACGACTTCATTGCGATTCCCGAATAATCTTTGAATCAAAGAAGATTTTTTTCTTTCAGACATCTTCATTCTCCTTTCTACTTATCGATCCTGACACGCGGATCAACGAAGCCGTAGCTCAGGTCGGTGATCAAAGCACCAACAAGGGATACGACCGTATAGAACATCTGCATTGCCAGAGCCAGATCATAGTCATGGTTGTTCAATGCCTTGATATATAAGGAACCCATGCCGTTGAGACCGAATGTGTTTTCAATGATCAGGGATCCGGAGAAGATGCCCAAGAACCAGCCGATGACGATACCGATGATCGGCAGCAGCGCATTTCTCCAGGCATGAGAATAAATGACGGTCTTTTCATGGACACCCTTTGCACGGGCAGTCTTGATGTGGTCCATCGACAAAGCATCGATCATCGCGGCTCTGACATATCTTGTCATGCCGCCCAAAGATCCGAAGGTCATGACCATCAGAGGCAAACACAGATAGTAAAGCTTATCCATGTAATACTTCAAGCCCGTATAGGTCGCACCCGGCGTACCGATACCGGAGACCGGGAACCATCTCAACAGGACAGCAAAAATATAGATGAATAAGAGCGCAATGATATAGGTCGGGATCGAATAACCGACGATGGTCAAGACCTGGGTGAAGTTATCGAACTTCCCTCCCTTGTGCACGGCACAGTAAATACCCAGCGGTATCGTTATGCCTAACGCCAATATCGTTGCGAATATATTGATGAATATCGTATTCACCGCCGGATCTTTGACGACGGTCACGATGTCTTTCTTGAAATATCTGGAATATCCGAAATAACCTTCCAGGATGCCGTTCAGGTTGCCCTTGCGGTCTTTGGCAAGGCCCATCCATCTGGCATAGCGGATAACGATCGGATCATCCAACCCCATCTCTTCACGAAGAGCCTGATATCTGGCTTCATATTCCGCAGGTTTCAAAGACGTTTTGATGCCTTCCAGTTCCAGCCTGGCCGGATCCTGCGGGATCAGATTGTACAGACAATACATCAGAAAAGAGACCGTGAAAAACACGACGATCATGTATCCTATTCTTTTTAAAATATATTTTGTCATAAACTGCCCCTTTCAACGGTATATTTTTATGCTGGTGAATGACCACCTTTGACAGATCCGATCATTCATCAGCATAAAAGAAGCAAACTAGCAGGGCGAAAGCACCCTGCTAGTCTAAATCAGATTTTTACTACGGACGATTAGTCAACCGTTGCGTAAACAACAGCCTGCTGGAAATCAAACAGAGAGTTGCACTCTAAGTTGTTGATCTTCGCATTCATTGCATCGTAATAAACATTCGAGTAAAGAGGTACTGCCGGTAAGTATCTGTTCCATTCCTGGATGAAGGCTACCCAAGTATCGAGATATGCCTTGTCATCGCCAGCTTCAACACCGTAGACCATATCCATGGATAACTGGTCAAGTAACGGGTTGTCAACTGAGAAGAATGTGTTGTAACCCATAGCCAAGAGTTCTGGGTCAACAGTGTAGCTGTAGGACTGGTCATACAGAGCAGTGAAGTTCGTAGCCAGGTTGTACATGCCATAAGTCTTGACACCATACTTCGGATCTACAGAAGAATCACGGTAGTAGTAGTTGAGCAAGTCAGCAAAGGACATTTCGTTCCGGTTGATCTCCATACCGGCTTCCTTGGTCTGATCGCCGTTAGCAAGCATGACTGCTATGAGTTCGGAAACGGAGTTGCCTTCAGAACAAGACCATTCAATGTGTAATGGCATTAAGATTCTGCCGTCAGCCAGTGTAACGTTGAAAGCGTAATCGCCAGCTTCTTCAGGAGTGACTTCCTTGTAACGGACCAGACCGGAACCATCAACATAGTCAGTACCATCGGCATTCAGAGTCCAGCCACCGTCTTTGAGTTCATTTACAGCAGACTCAACAGAGTAAGTGTAAGAGTTCAAAGTAGAAGCTAAAGTATCCTTAGCATCCTTGTACATCCACATAGCCAATCCGTAAGGACCATCAACGACGGAGCCGAAGCCCTGGCAGAATGTGTTAGCAAATTCATTTCTGTCTAACAGATATGCAACAGCATGTCTGACTTCTGCGAACTGAGTCGGACCGAAGTCACACTGGAAGAAGATAGCACCATAACCATTTCTCTCATAGTGGACAGTCTTGAAGTTTCCTGTGTCTTCCATATCAAGAGCTCTCTGAACTTCAGAACCGTCAGTTAAAGCGGATAAGAAGTCGATCGCGCCTGTTTCGAGCTGATCCATCATCGTTTCCTGGACAGCCTTGACGATTAAGATCTTTTCAACAGAAGGTTTCTGACCTTCGAAGTTGCCTGCATAGTTCGGGTTGATCGTTAAAGTCGCTGTTAAGGAACCTAAGTCTAAGCTTTCAAGCTGGTAAGGGCCTGCAGAAACTCTGCCTTCGTAGATCGTTCTGGAAGCATCGAGTTCGGAAGCGACCAGAGAACCGCCATCGAGGTAAACGCCTTCGCCATCATCCTTGACCGTCAATGCTGCAGAAGCATACATCGGCAGATACAGAGGAGATAAGCTAGCGTATGTAGCATCGAAGTAGTAAGGCAGGAAGTGAGTATCCGGATCTGTCGGGTCATCCTTATTGATCGTGATGGAATAAGTATGATCGTCTAAGAGTCTGATACCGGAGATGTAGTTGACTTCGCCGTTCTGGTATTCCAGAGCACCCTTAACGGAGTTGGCAGTAACCTTACCGCCGGCTTCCTTTAATGCTGGGGAATAAGCAACCAGTGCATAAGCAACAAAGTCAGCTGCTGTGATAGGTTCGCCGTTGTTGTACTTCAGACCGTCTTTGATACCGACTGTAAAAGTCTTGGTACCGTCTTCGTTTACAACGGAAGTGACACCCGTTGTAACGGACTGGTTTTCAACAAGTTCACCGCCCTGGTCAGTCGTAATGACACTGTAGTCATTGATCAGTTCTCTGACCGTTGCATCTGAAGCGTTGTTGCCCCACCAAGCGTTACCTAAATCACCATTGAGTTCCGTTGTGGAACCATAGATGATCTGGTTAGTAACTTCAGCGTTACCGCTCGGTTGTTCGCCGCCGTTATTGCCGCCGCCATTGGAGCAGCCGACCAATAACAGAAGAGCGAGTAATAAAGCAAATAACTTTTTCATTCTAATCTCTCCTTTTTTTCATGTAGTAATAAACTACTAACCATAATTCTACCATGCAAAAATATATTCTTTCAACTTCAGATCCATCTGTTATTTCATTCATTTGCATCTTTTTTTCGTTTCAATGAAAAAAAGATGAAAAAAAAAGAGCATCCGTCTTTAGTCGACGGATACTCCATTTCATTATCAGGAGATCTTCAAACCTTTGAAGATCATATACTTCGGACCCTTATAGCGGGACGTCTGCCCTTCTTCCTTGGAAAACCTCACGTTTTTGATATCTTCATAGATATTGCCGGCGATCGAAAAGCCCGTCAGAGGGATATATTTCTTCCCGTCGAAATATCGGGCAAGCCGCACTTCGCCGCCCCAATACCCGGAATCGGATTCCAGCTGCGGTGACGAGAAATTCTCGATGATCAGATGCGGTGCTTTCTTCAGATCCGTTCCCTCAGCTTTGATCTGCATGAGCGGCAGATTGCCGGAGATCTTTTCTTCTTTGTTGTAGTAACCGAACTGAACATCTCCATAAGTGTTCTTCGCGATGCCTTTGGAGATCAGTTTCACCGGAGACAGAAGCGTGCCATGCGCATCGAATTTCCTGGATGCGCTGCATCCGGCGATCGATGGCTTCATGATCAGATCGAATGGTGTTTCCGAAATCTGATCGCCCTTATTGTAATGATTATCATGCATGAAGACGCTTCGATAGTTAAGATCGGAAGCAAACGTGCGGGCGATGTACTCCAGCATGTCGTTCTTGACTAAGACCGGCAGGTCTTCCGGAAGTTTTACATCTTTCAACGTCTTGGCGACGGAACGGGCCTTGGCAAGATTCAATATCTCATCGATCTCTTTGGTGATCTTTCCGTATTCTTCCTTGTTGGACTCAAAGAACTTATAAAGCTCGAATTCCTCTTTTTTGTTGGACCAGGTCGGGATGCATTCCACTTCGATCTTGAAACTGTCCGAAACATGGTCGACACCGTTGGAATTGATGAACTCTTCCCTGAACTGTGATACAAAGATCTCCGTCGAATTGATCCAGCCGTTCTTATAGACATCCGCCTTAAAGACGGCTTTGGCCACTTTCGTCGCGATCTGATTGAGATCTTTTTTCTTCGGATCCAGAGCTTTGATGTTTTCTTTCTTTTCCGCCAGCGGATAATACGGATTCTTCGCTGCTTTGGCGGACTTGACAGCCTTTTTCAGCTTGCCGGTAAGCGACTTGGCGTCATCGGCTGCCGTCACGACGACTGTGGAGACACCGGTCGATTTCTTATCCGACACATAGACCTTGATGCTTATGGTCTTCACCTTAACGGCACGGTTGATCTCCAGATGATCCAGGACATAAAACAGTTCTCTTGAATCTTTGTCGAGGATGGACAGTTCATAAGCACTGATATTCTTGTTGGCTTTCAGACAAGCCAGGATCTCGTTTTTCTTCATCATCCTAATTTCACCTCCGCTTTCAGATACGGTCCGCCATCCGAGACATAGACCCATTCCTTGTGTCCTTTGCCACACATTCCCGAACCATGGACGATCACTTCATCCGACACCATCGATATCGAAGAAAGAAGATCGATGACATAACCGGAAATGACGACCGGAGCGATCATCTCACCGGTGAATTCCCCGTCTTTGATCTCCAGCCCGTAGGAAGCCGTGCACTGGATCTGCCAGTTCTTCGGATCCTCCATGCCGTTGTTGGTCTGACACAGAAGATAACCGTGTTTGACGGACTTGATCATATCTTCATATTTGTCCTTGCCCGGTCCAAACCACGTATTGGTCATACGGGTATAGACTTTACGCTGATAATCCTGCCTTCGGCCATTGCCGGTCGGTTCGCTGCCCAGCTCCATGGCACTTAAGCAGTCGGAAATACCCGTCTGTAAGATGCCTTTTTTGATGATCTGCGTACTGTGAGCCTCCACGCCATCATCATCGAAGAAATAGGAAGCCGCCGAAAGACAGCTTGCTGCACCGTCATACATATCGACAAGCGGCGAAGCAACATATTTGCCGACATAATCGACTGCTTTCGCCCTGTTTTTGACGAACATATCCATCTCCACACCATGACCGAACGCCTCATGGGCGATCAGACCGGAGATTGAAGGATCGGTGATGATCGTATATGTTCCCGGTTTGACCGGTTTGGCATCCAGCATCTTTACCGCAATGTTTAAAACATCTTCCGCCTCTTTTGCGAATTTGTCCAATGCCAGATCGGAACTTGCCTCACCCTGGGCGGAATAATTGGACTTGATGTTGTCCCCGTCTCTGACGACTGTCAATAACATCACGTTGATCCAATCATATTTCTGAGACAGACATTTCTTTTCAGAAACGAAGATCTTGGAAGTCTGACGTTTGACATACGCCGTGTTGACATTGATCAGACGTCCTTCCTTTTTATGAAGTTCATCCCTCACGGCGCTCAGCTTTTCGATGATCTGCTTATTTGTCAGCTTGGAAGGATCTTCCCGAAGATAATCTTCGACATGTTCCTTTTCTTCCAGCATCCTGACCTTGAAATCCTTGGAATAGACCTCTTTCAGCTTCACGGCATTTTTCACAGCGGAAGCCTTGAGGTCACGGATATCGTTGCAGGAATATTCGCTGTAACGTCCGTCCTTATAGACCTTGATGACGAAACCGCACTCATTGTCGACTTCATCGAGGGAATTGATACGCGTCGAAACGCTGATCCTCTTGGTATTGACGCAGGTGCCGAGTATCGAAACATATTCAAACTGCTTTCCAAGCTCGGCGACCAGTTTCTTTGCGTCAGGGATCCTTGATCTCAGATATTTATCCAGCACTATGATCTCTCCTACTTATTCTTTTCTTCTTCATATAACATCGCTTCTTCCCATTTTTCTTCCAGGGCATGGATCTGGTTGTGGATCTCATCGATCTCATCGTCGAGTTCCGCCATCTTCTTCATATCCTGGTAGTATTCCGGTTCATAGCGAAGTGCACGTTTGTCTTCCAGTATGTCTTCCATCAAGGAGATCTCATTTTCCAGACGCTTGAGATTGTACTTCGGCTTCTGTTTGAGTTCCTTCAACGGTTTCTCATTCTTCTCCTGTTTCGGCTTGGCTTCCTCTTCCTTTGCCTTGATGTCGATATAATCCTTATAGCCATCCGGATAATAGGTAACTTTGTCTTCATCGATCACCAGGCAGGAAGTGGCGATCTTCTTTATGAAGTATCTGTCGTGCGAAACGAACAGGATCGTTCCGTCATATTCATTCAAGGCGTTCTCCAAAGCTTCCTTGGAGATGATGTCAAGATGATTGGTCGGCTCATCCAGTATCAGGAAGTTGGCCTTTTTCATCATCAGCTTCGCCAGGGATAATCTCACTTTCTCACCGCCCGAGAGGACATTGACTTCCTTGAAGACCTCATCGGAAGTAAATAAGAAAGCGCCTAAGACCGAACGGATCTTGTACATATCCAGATCGGGATAATCGTTCCACAGTTCCTCCAATACGGTATTGCCCGAATGGAAATTGGCCAGGTTCTGGTCGAAATAACCGATCTGTATCTGGTGTCCCAGCATCATGTAACCGCCAAGCGGCTCGACTTCACCGATGATCGACTTGAGAAGAGTCGATTTGCCCGTGCCGTTATCGCCCATGACGCAGATCCTCTCCCCTCTTTGTATCTCCAGAGAGACTTCCGCCAGCGGCTTATCATAGCCGACCTTGAAGTGGTCGAGGCTCAATACGTTCTTGCCGCCGCGCACCGCGCACTGGAACTTGGCTTTGAATGCCTTGGTATCGGCTTTTTTCGGATCATCGATCCTTTCCATGCGTTCCAGATACTTGATCTTGGATTGGGCAAAGGCAGCCTTGTTTTTCTTGTAACGGAACTTCTCGATCAGTTCCTCGAGACGCTTGATGTCTTTCTGCTGTCTTCGATAGGCGGCTTCCTGACGGACAAGATCGTTCTTTTTCTGTTCGACGAAACTTGAATAGTTGCCGGCATAGCGCTTGATGCCGCCATACTCCAGTTCGTAGACCACATTGACGCTGCGGTCGAGGAAGACACGGTCGTGCGAAACGATGACCATCGCTTTTTTATATTTGGAAAGATAGTTTTCCAGCCATTCGATCGTCGAAAGATCGAGGTGGTTGGTCGGCTCATCCAGCAGAAGAAGGTCCGGCTTTGACAGAAGCAGTCCGGCAAAGGCGATCTTGGTCTTTTCGCCTCCCGAGAAAGAAGACACCTTGCGGTCGAGATCCTCTTCCTTGAAACCAAAACCGTTGAGCACCGACAGCATCTCCGAATGATAGGTATAGCCGCCGGCATACTTGTATTCTTCCTCAAGTCTGGCATACTTTTCGATGAGCTTTTCGTCATGGTCGCTTTCCATCTGTTTCGAGACTTCGGCGATCTGTTTTTCGAGATCCTTGATCTGTTTGAACACATCATCAAAGACTTCCCGGATCGTTTCTTCCGAAAGAGCCAGCGCATTCTGCTTCAGATAGGAGACCGAGGTCTTGTTTGCCTTGATCAGCTGACCGGAAGAAAGCTCACATTCTCCTGTGAGCACTTTTAAAAGAGTGGTCTTGCCACTCCCGTTGCGGCCTACCAGAGCGATCCTTTCGTTCTCGTTCACGGTAAAGTCGATATTCGCAAAAACATCATTGGCACCGAAATAAACGGTGCCGTCTGAAATCTGTATTATCATTAATAGATCAAATTCCTTGGTGTGCGCGGATAAGGAAGGACGTCTCTGATGTTTTCCATACCGGTCAGATACATGACCATCCTTTCAAAGCCCAGACCGAAACCGGCGTGCTTGCATCCGCCATATCTTCTCAAGTCGAGATACCACTGGTATCCTTCCTTATCCATTCCGAGCTCATCCATCCTCTTTTCAAGAAGATCGAGACGCTCTTCACGCTGCGAGCCGCCGACCAGTTCGCCGACATGCGGTACCAGAAGGTCACATGCCGCAACGGTCTTGCCGTCATCATTGAGACGCATATAGAACGCCTTGATGTCTTTCGGATAATCCGTCAGGAAGACAGGACCCTTGACGACCTGTTCGGACAGGTAGCGTTCGTGTTCCGTATTGAGGTCCATGCCCCAGGATACTTTGTTTTCGAATTTGACCGGCGCCTTCAAAAGGATATCGATCGCTTCGGTATACGGCATCCTGCGGAATGTGGAGTTATAGACATGATCGAGTCTTTCCAGTAAGGTCTTGTCGATCATCGTGTTGAAGAAGTTGAGTTCCTGCGGGCACTCTTTTCTGACATATTCGATGCAATACTTGACCATATCTTCGATCAGCTGCATATCATCTTCCAGATCAGCGAATGCGATCTCCGGTTCGATCATCCAGAACTCGGACGCATGGGTCTTGGTGTTGGAGTTTTCCGAACGGAAGGTCGGACCAAACGTATAGACATCGCGGAATGCCATCGCAAAAGCTTCGACATGGAGCTGTCCGGAAACGGTCAGAGAGGCATGTTTGCCGAAGAAATCTTCTTCGTAATTGCCGTCGTCTCTTGTCGTAACGGTGAATACCTCACCTGCGCCTTCGGCATCGTTGCCGGTAATGATCGGCGTATGGACATAGACGAAGCCCTGTCCCTGGAAGAATTCATGGATGGCCATCGCCAGAGCGGATCTGACTCTGAAGACCGCCATGAAGGTATTGGTACGCGGGCGAAGATGCGGGATCTCTCTTAAGAATTCGAAAGAGTGTCTCTTTTTCTGCAAAGGATAAGTCTCCAAAGACTGTCCTTCGACTTCAATCGAAGTTGCCCTGATCTCAAACGGCTGCTTGTTCTCCGGTGTAAGGATGAACTTGCCGATGACATAGATCGAAGAACCTGTCAGAAGATGCGAGACTTCATCGTGATTAGTCAGCTCCGGACCGTAGACGATCTGAATGTTCTTGAAATACGAACCGTCATTGAGCTCGATAAAACCGACCTGACCGTTGTCACGGTTGGTCCTGACCCAGCCCTCGACTGCGACATACTCCAGCTGATCAAGTTCCATATCGGAAGCGTTGACTGCCATCTCATAGAGCTCTCTTGCGAAATATAAATCCATATAAACCCCCTATTTATTCATCGAATTGACTTCAAACAGTAATTCTTCGATCGTCGATACGACATCGACATCGCTTTTGATCATGCCTTCCGGCAGGACGAAATGTTCCCTGGTAAAATTGACGATCCCCTTTACACCGAGCTCATGGAGCTCATCGACGATCTCCTGAGCACCCGAAGGGATGCAAAGAATGGCGATCTCACAGCCTTTCGGGAACTTCTCTTTCAGCTGCGAGATGTGATAGACCGGAACGTTGACCTGTGAGTCCTGGTTGCGGACTTCCGGTTTGAGATCGAATGCACAGACGATCTCGCCGGCCACATGGTTCCAGTTGTTGTAATTGAGAATGGCCTTGCCGAGCCTTCCCACACCGATCAGGATCATCTCCTCATCGTAGTCTTCGCCAAGTGCCTGTGCAAAGATGGAGATCAGCTCTTCGATGTCATAGCCATAGCCCTGCTTGCCAAGCTGGCCGATCAGGGAAAAGTCATGACGTATCGTCGTCGCCTTGATGTCGACATATTCGGAAAGTTCCGTCGATTTGATCTTCTTTACACCGTTCTGTGAAAGCTTGCGTAATGCTTTCAGATAGACGGGATATCTGCGAAGTGTTGCCTTGGATATTTCTGCCATAGCATTATTTTATATAATTTATCTTTATTTGTGAATTATTTACTTAATTTAACTAATCTTCGATCGACATCGAAGGCATCGAAGATGCATCGAAGCCTACGAATTTGCCTGCCTTGAGGTAATGCAAAGCCGCACAGGCGATCATCAGCGCATTATCCGTACAGTATTTTAGCGGTGGCAGGATCAGATCGTGATCCGAGAAATTCTCGCTCATCAGCTGCCTTAAACGCGAATTTGCCGCAACACCGCCCGCGATGACCACCGACTTGCAGGGATACTGTTCGACAGCGATCTTCGTCTTTTTGACCAAAGTGTTGAGCGCCACTTCCTGGAAGGCATAGGCGAGATCTTCCTTATTGATCTCATTGCCGGCGTTTTCTTCCTTTTTCACCAGCTGCAAAACGGCGTTCTTAAGTCCGGAGAAAGAGAAATTGAGACCGTCGACTTTCGGTGTCGGCAACTGATAATGCGGTTTGCCGCCCTTTGCCAGTCTGTCAATGACCGGACCGCCAGGATAGGCTTCCTTCATGACTCTGGCCACCTTGTCATAGGCTTCGCCGATCGCATCATCCAAAGTCGTACCGATGATCTTGAAGGACTGGTCGTTTTCGATATAGACCAGTTCGGTATGGCCGCCCGATACGACAAGTGCCATCATCGGATACTGCAGAGGCTTGATCAGTTCATTGATGAAGATGTGACCTTTCAGATGATGGACACCGATCAAAGGCTTGTCATAGAAGAACGCCAGAGACTTGGCTCCGATCGCTCCGACATGTAAGGAACCGATCAGACCCGGGCCGATGGTATAAGCCACGGCATCGATGTCATCCATGCTGACCTGCGCCTTATCGATCGCCTCTTTGATGATCGTGGAGATCTGTTCGACATGCATCCTGGAAGCAACTTCCGGAATGACACCGCCGAATCTGGCATGGACATCGATCTGGGATGTAACGACAGAACTTAAGACATTGAGATCTTCGTCGATGATCGCGCAAGCCGTCTCATCGCAGCTCGATTCGATCGCCAGCACTTTCCGCGGTTCTTTCTCACCCAGCAGAGAGCGGATCATATCATAGGCATCATCGCCGTTTTCATAATATCTTTTTCTGGTACGTACGACTTCAAAGCCGTCGCTTTCATATAAGCCCAGTGCTTCCTTATTATTAACGTTGACCTCCAGATGCATGAACTCGCAGCCCCTTCTTCTGGCGGCGGCGATCAGATGTTTCATCATCTTGTGGCCATAACCCTTATTGCGTTCCGATCTTCTTACGGCGATCTTGGTCAGATCGCAGTTTTCAAACATATACCAGAGATCGCCATAGGCAACCACTTTGCCGTCGACGATATCGACATAGATCTCCGAAAGATCGTTATTGGCGATCTCACTTAAAAAGTTCTTCTTCGACCACGGGTTGGCGAACGAATCGCTTTCGATTTCTAGGACCTGATCCAGGTCTTCTTCTTTTAAAAGTTCGATCATCTGTAATAACTCTCACTTTCTTTCAGATATTCCGGTGTCAGATAGGAGATCGTATCGACCTTTTCCCACATCTTCTTAGTCTTTAAGAACGCTTCCGGGATATCACCGTAGTCGTTGGTCTTGCCGACCAGAGCGCCATCGCCGACGATCTGATGATCACGGATATCGAGATCCTTGATCGCGATCGCCTGATCTTTGCTTAAGACCTCGTCTTTGTCATAGATGCCGCAATAGACGCGGTCCGCCCTGGCATCCATCAGCACCATGCAGTTTTCCCTGCCTGCCGCATATAAGCGAAGCGTGGAGATCGTATAGACATCACAAGGCAGCGTCTCACCGATCACCTTGGCGATCGACATGGCGATACGCACGCCGGTATAGGATCCCGGACCTTTGGTGATGCAGATGGAGTCGATGGAACGCTTTGAGACGTTCGCCTTTTTAAAGACGGTGTCCAAAGCGGAAAACACTTCTTCCGACTGCTTCTTGAAACACTCTTCGCTGTAAGAAGAAAGGATCTGATCGTCTTTGATCAGAACACAAGTCAGATATTTGTAAGCTGTATCGATACACAGTGTCAGCATGTCATCTCCTTAACGATATCTTCATATCTTTCACCATGCGGGATGAAGGTGATCTCCCTGGTGTCATCATCAATATATTCAAATCTCACTTCCAGATATTCGGCAGGAAGATAGTTTGCATAGTATTTAGGCCATTCGACCACCATGATGCCCTCTTCCTCATACTCGGAAATACCCAGATCATAGTCATTGTTTTCCAGACGGTAGGCATCGATATGATACAAAGGAAGCCTTCCGTTATAGATCTTCAATATCGTGAAAGTCGGAGAATTGATGACCTGTTTCACGCCCAAAGCCTCACCTATGCCTTTGGTGAATGTCGTCTTGCCCCCGGCAAGGTCACCCTCCAAGGCAACGACCGAACCCTTCGGCAGAAGCTGGCCCAATTTCTTTCCCAATGCGATCGTTTCGCTCTCGTTTTTTGTAATCATAGCCCTATCAGTATAACTCATTTTCCATAAAAAAACCTCTACTTTCGTAGAGGTCTTTAACCGGCAACGTGCTTGATTCACTATTCATATGAGTAGCTATGCTCGCCGATGAAGTGCTTAACTTCTGGGTTCGAGAT